>Ga0213840_1000246_pt1 | contig 114363 bp, 94 predicted proteins | sample SWPATP22_FD_160132 | JGI IMG/M metagenome (GOLD analysis project Ga0213840, IMG submission 160132) | Coastal seawater microbial communities from Marineland, Florida, United States - SWPA TP2 #2 | ecosystem: Environmental > Aquatic > Marine > Coastal | place: USA: Florida | collected 2016-08-14 | reverse complement strand
GACGACGTTCCCGTCGTTTCGCCGTGTGCTTCAACACGTGCTGCTGCGAATGGTGGGGCATTGCCCACTTTGTCGACGACAAATGCTCGCCAGAGCTCCGCCTGAAAAAGTGATCGAGTAGTCCTAGAGCGCATCCCAAAACCCTCATGTGTCGACGAGCGACCAGCGGGAGCCGCGAAGCGAGGGGGGAGGGAGCAAGTGTCTGGCTTTGCCAGCACTTGTGGGAGGGGGCCCGCGCCCCCTCCACCGAAAGATTAGGTAAAGTACCCGCGCACTTCTGCATGCGGGCGCGGGATGAGTTCAACGCCGACGAGCCGCTCGGGCCCCACCACATCGCGGGCGCCGTCGAGCGCGGCTTCGACGTCGGCGAGCGGACCCGCCAACGTGAAGTACCCCTTGCCGCCGATGTTCAGCGCCAGGTGCATCTTCAACACGGCGACGTCGCTCATCTTCAAGGCCGCATCGGCCGCCAACACACAAGACGAGATCGTCGTCGTCTCGACGACACCCACAGCCTCGCCGTGGGCTGGCGCAGCGCGTTGGTCGATGGCGGGCAACAGGCCTGGATGAGCCTGCGCCAAAAACAGTTCGTCGACAAGCAGACTCTGGGCCACCTCGCGGGCGGCTTCGAGGCCCTCCATCACCGACGCCACGTCGCCGCCGAACAGCATGACGAACTTGCCGGGCGTCACCGCTTTGGCAAAGCGCACGTGGACCGCGGCCTGCTTCACCACAGCGTCGAGCGCCACATACCCCTTGCTGATGGCCTCGATCTCCACGAGGGCCACCGATTCAAATGCAGGAGCGGGCGGCGCGAACGACATGGCCTACGACGACGTCAGTGCCCCGCCTTCAGCTCATCGACCTTCTCGTTGTAGGCCTGGATGCTCTGTTCAACGATGCGCACGGCGTCGTCGGCACCGAGGGGCGCAGCGATTTTGACGTCTTTGCCTTCGAGGGCTTTGTAGTCGCCGAAGAAACGCATCACCTGGTTCATGCGAAACGGAGCCAAATCGCCCAAGGTGCGGATGTTCTCATAGGCGGGGTCGCCGAGGTGGATGGCGATGATCTTCTCGTCGGATTCGCCCTGGTCGATCATCGGCATGACGCCGATGATGCGCGCGGTGATCAGCGAGCCCGGCACCACGGGCTCTTGGCCCAGCACGAGAATGTCGAGGGCGTCGCCGTCTTCACCGAGGGTGCGTGGGATGAAGCCGTAGTTCGCCGGGTAGTGCACGGCGCCGTACAGCACGCGGCTGGCGTGCAAGATGCCGAGGTCGTGGTCGACTTCGTATTTGACGCGTCCGCCACGGGGGATTTCGATGACGGCGTTGACGACGCGGGGGGCGCCTTCGCCGATGGGAATGTCATGCCACAGGTGCAAGCTCATGGGGGGCCTCTTGTCGACAACGTCGTCGACGAATCGGGTGGTTCGCCTCAGATGATTCTGAAGTGGTCTTTCAGCGTGCAACGCCGCTCGCGCGTGAAGTGCGTGGCGTTGGTCAACCCCTCCCCCGTGGGCGACGCGATGGTGAACGACGTCCAGCCCTCGCCGCCGTAGCCGAGGCCAGCGAGCGTGGGCGCGTTCTTCACGAAGATGCTGCAGTCCATGGCGCGGGCCATCTGGTGCAGGCTGTCGATGTTTGTCGAGTACATGGCGGCGGTGTGGCCAAAGCCGTGCTCAGCGCGCACCGAGGCGGCAATGCCTGCTTGCACGTCGGGGACGCGCACGATGGGCAACACCGGCATCAACAGTTCGGCTTGCACAAACGGGTGGTCTTCGCTGTCGACTTCGCACAACAAGGTGCGGGTGCCGTCAGGGATGGACTTGCCAATGGCCTTGGCAATCACCGACGCGTTTTTGCCGACGAAGTCTTTGTTGCCGTGGATGCCATCGTCGGCGACGACGACTTTCTCGAGCTTGCGGATTTCGGCAGCCGTCATTTCGACGGCGCCGTTTTGCACCATCTCGCGCTTCAGCATGTCGGCGATGTCGGCGACGGCGAAGACTTCTTTTTCGGCGATGCACACGATGTTGTTGTCGATGCTGTGCCCAGCGATGATGCCTTTGCCAGCGATGCGAATGTCGGCGGTCTCGTCGACGACGACGGGCGGGTTGCCGGGGCCGCCGCAGATGGCGCGCTTGCCCGAGTTCATGGCCGCCTTCACCACGCCGGGGCCGCCGGTGACGACGACCAAGCGGATGCCGGGGTGCTTCATGAGCTGGCCCGCCGACTCGATGGTGGGGTCGGCGACCATGCTCAACAAGTTGTCGGGCGCGCCGGCGCGCACCATGTATTCGTTGATGAGCTCGACGACACGGCGGCACACGCGCTTGGCGCTGGGGTGCACGTTGAAGACGACGGCGTTGCCTCCCGCCACCATGCCGATGCCGTTGCAGATGATGGTCTCGGTGGGATTGGTCGTCGGGGTGATGGAGCCGATGACGCCGAAGGGCGCGCGCTCGGTGATCATCAGGCCGTCGTCGCCGGTCTCGCAGTGGGTGCGCAAGATCTCGACGCCAGGCGTCTTCTCAATGACGAGGGTGTTCTTTTTGCGCTTGTCGTCGACGCGACCGATGCCGGTTTCTTCGACGGCGGTGACGCAGAGCTCTTCGAGGTTGTCGCGGCCGGCTTGGCGAAAGGCCTCGATGTACCGCTTGCGCTCTTCGAGCGTGCGGCTGTGCACCAACTCTTCATGCGCCTGACGTGCAGCCGCTACCGCGCTGTCGACGTCGTCGAAGATGCCGCGCTGGCCGCTGGGCGCTCCGCCCCGGCGCGAGATGAGCGCGGGTGTTGGGCCGCACCGGCTGCCCGCCGAGGGCGTTGCGTTGGGGTTGGTGACGGGGCCCATGCCTGCAGGACGTCCGCCGGGCAAGGCGCCCAAGGCAGGCGCCAGCCGTTGCACCACCTGCGAGACGATGGCGTCGAGGTTGTCGGGCGAGAGGTCGTTGCGGCTCATGAATCACCTCACCAGCAGCATGCTGCTGTGCACCATGGCACCGACGTCGACGACGTCGACGTGCCCACGTCGTGCTCAGACGTCTTTTTTGAAGCGGGTTTTGCCACCGACCGAAATCTCGTCGACGATGGCCATGATGACGTGGTCGACCGGACGGTTCTGCGTCACCTGGGTTTGTCGGGCAGACGAGCCAGCGGCGTACAGCACCAGTTCGCCGACGCCTGCGCCCACCGCGTCGGCGGCCACCACGGTGGGGCCGACAAGGGCGCCGTCGATGTCGACGCCTTTCACGATGAGAAAGGTCAGCCCTTCAAGCTCTTCATCTTTGCGGGTGGCGACGACGTTGCCGACCACTTGTCCGAGAAGCATGCCTGCCTCCGCTGCTGTCGGCGCTCGTGCCGTGCAGCTGCGTGTTCAACGCGAGTCTTGGCCGTCGACGACGAAGGTCGACGGCCAAGTGGGGGGTGTCGTCGATGACGACAGCTCGACTCAGCCTTTGGCTTCGTCACCACGGCCGAGAGGCAACACCTTGTCGATGTTGGCGTGCGGACGTGGGATGACGTGCACCGACACCAGCTCGCCGACGCGCTCTGCAGCACGGGCGCCTGCTTCGGTGGCGGCCTTCACGGCGGCCACGTCGCCACGCACGATGGCGGTGACAAAGCCGCCGCCGTAGTTCTTTTCGTAGCCGACGAGGTCGACCTTGGCGGCTTTCACCATGGCGTCGCTCGCCTCCACCATGCCGACAAAGCCACGCGTCTCAATCATTCCCAAAGCGTCTGCCATGGATTCCTCCGTTGTGTCGTCTTTCTTGTGTTGTCGACGACGAGCCCAGCTGGGCACAAGGTTGTGAGCGTTGGTTGACGCTCAAAGGGGGCCGACGACGATGGCGAATGCCCCCGTCGTCGAAAAAGTCATTTGGTTACGCCGTCCATGCCTTCGATGGCGGCGGTCGCGGCCTTGGCCGCCTCGTCGATGTCGGCCTCGTTGCCGCACATGTACAGACGACCGAAGGCACCAAACGGACGCACCTCGACGAGGGACACGTTGGCGGCCTTCTCGGCCTCGTTGGCGGCCATCATGATGTACGCAGCAGGCTGGGTCTCCATGATGAGCAAGCTTTGGCCGGGCTCGATCATGGAGCCGAAGCGAATCTTGTCGATGATCATGGCGTGCATGGGCTCGATGGAGCGCAGCACCTGGTTCGACACCATGCGGGGCTTGAGGCGGTCGGTCTCTTTGACGCCGAGCTTGTCGAGGATGACGTTGCCGGCCTCGAGCACTTCGCCTTTGTCTTCGTGGTGCACCTCGAGCATGCCGTAGGCGCGTTCGACGACGATGGTGGCGGGCTGCGCGCGCGTCGCCTTCAAAGCGTCTTCAAGCAGGCCGTGAATGGGCATGCCGGGGGCGATCTCGATGAACAACGAGGCCACACCAGGGACGGGGAAGAAGCCCTTGCACGTCGTGGCGACGTGGGCCGCCAGCTGCGGCTGCAGGGAGTCGAGGAAGGTGTAGCTCCGAAGCTCAATGTTGGCCATGCGGCTCTCCTCACAGACCAGCGCGTTGGGCGGTGATCGTGTGCTCGATGATCGTGTGCTGCCACGGCGTCGTGCACAGCGTCGGCTCGTGTAGCACCTTGCTCGTCATCGCAGCAAATGCAGAGGTGCACCTGCGCGGTGGTTTTCTGCACAAGGGTGCAGCTGCGGCGCCAAGATGGCCTGCAGCAGCTGGGGCCAAGACGGTGCGAACGGCGTTCGATCTGGCCCAGCTGTGCCGGGTTGCCAAAGATGGGGCAAAAACGAGCCTCCACGCCGCCAAGCAGCTAGCATCGCCGCGATCATGCGGGCCTGGCTGTTGTATACCTGTGTTTGTGCGGTGTTGCTGACGTCGACGACGGCGTCTGCGCAGCAGCTGCATGCCTTTGTCGACGACGACGGCGTCGTGCACATCAGCGACCGGCAAAACGACCCCCGTCAGGCGCCCTACGCCATCGGCGACTTCGAGCGCATGGCCCTGAGCCAAGAGACGACCCCGCACGAGGGCGTTGCCGTGCGCGCCTTTTTGCTGCGCCGCCACGCCAACGATGGATCGCCCGCGTTTGGCGGGGTCAAACCCCAGCACCACGCGAAGTTTGACGACCTCATCTTGCAGGCGTCGAAGAAATACGGCGTGCCTTTTGCGCTGGTGAAGTCGGTCGTCGCCGTCGAGAGCGCCTTCGACCCCAAAGCCACGTCGCGGGTGGGCGCCCAAGGGTTGATGCAGCTCATGCCGCAAACCGCCCGCGAGCTCGGCGTCAAAGACGCCTACGATCCCGCCGCCAACATCGACGGTGGCACCCGCTATTTGGCCGGACTCCTGCGCATGTTTCAGCGCAACGACCTCGCCGTGGCCGCCTACAACGCCGGGCCCGGCCGCGTGCGTCGATTGGGGCGCATCCCCAACATTCGCGAGACCCAGCGCTACGTGAAAAAGGTGCTCCGCCTGCGCGCCCACTACGCCCAATCCCGTTGACGAACGACCCCCTTGCCTCCCCAGCTGAGCCTCCACCGCAGAGGAAGACGTGACCGACACCCAAGACCCGCTCGCCAAAGAAGAAGCCGCCAAAGAGGAGACGTTTCAGTACCACCTCAACGACGGCTCTGACCTGCTGCGCGCCGGACGCATCGCCGACGCCAAGACGCAGTTTGAGCGGGCGCTGCAGGTGCGGCCCCACAACGAACAGGCGTTGAATCTGCTGGGCCTCTCGCTGCACCGGTTGGGCGAGTTCGACCGTGCCGTCGAGGTGTTTCGCGCGCTCATTCACGAAAACCCTGTCGAAGCCAGCCTCCGGCTGAACCTCGCCATGGTGCTGCTGAAGATGAACGACCTCGACGGCGCCCAAAAAGAGCTGGAGGTCGTCGTCGACCTCAACCCCGACCACCCCAGAGCCGCCACCTACATGGGCCTGGTGATGGAGAAGAAAGACCGCTTTGCCTCGGCCGCCAGCTGGTACGACCGCGCAGGCAACGAGGAGCGGGCGCAACAGATGCGCTCGCGCGCTGAAGAAGAAGCGGCCGCGCCGGTGGCCGCCGTCGAGGACGCCCCCGTCGAAGAAACACGCGAATTCGCGCCTGCTGCTGGGCTGACACCGGAGCCCGCCGAACCTCCTGCGGCGCCCCCCGCCGCTTCGTTCGGACTCGACGATGCCCCCGCCGCAGCCTCCACGGCCGCACCCGATGATGCGCTGTCGATGCCGTCGCTCGACGACGCCAGCGATCTCGACGACCTCCCCTCCCTCGACGACGACGACGACGACGTCGACCCGCTCGCGCTCGACCCCGTCGCTTTGGAGCCGGAGGCGTTGGCTCCGGTGGCGGCACCTCCTCCAAGCCTCGACGACGTCGACAGCAGCGACGTGGCTGCCGTGACCGCTGAAATCAGCCCCGCGCTTTCTGCAGACATGGCTGAAGCCGCCGGCGACGTGCCCGCTTTCAGCACCGACGTGGGCGACGCGGATCTCAGTGAGCTCGACGACCTCCCCTCTTTGGAAGACGACCCCCTCGACCTCGTGCCTCCCTCGCTCGACGACGACGACGACGACGGCAATGGTGTTCCCGATGCGTTCGAGGCCGACGATGCTGTGCCGGACTCAGCCAGCGACACTTTGGACGATGCCGAGCTCGACGACCTTCCGGCCCTTGACGACGACCTCCCCTCCCTCGACGACGACGACGACGACCCTCTGGACCTGGAGCCGCCATCGCTCGATGACGTCGACGGCGAGGGCAACGGCGAGGACGCCGCTGCTGTCGATGAATTCTCTGAAGCGCCCACCACCGACGTCGGCGCTGACGACGAGGTCGTCGACTCCTGGGAAGACAGCGCCATCGCCGAAGACGCCATCGTCGATGACGACGATGCTCCAGATGCCCTCGCGGCCAGCGCCGACCCGCTCGACGACGACCCGCTCGCTGACGACGTCGACGAGGCCTTTGCACCTCCGTCGGCCGTGGACGACGACGCCCCCGCCGACGAGCCGCCTTTGTCACAGGGGGCAGAAGCGGCTGCGCTGACGGCGGCCACCCGCGACGCCATGCAGCGTCCTGCGGAGGTGCCCCCAGCCGAATCGGCCGACGCTGCCCGCCATGCGTCGATGGGCTTCACCCTCGAGCTCGACGGCGAAGACAGTACACCGCCGCAGCCGGCCGCAGTCGAAGAAGTGACGACGCCCGACCCTGAGCCCACAGCGCCGGCTCCCGCTCCCGTCGAGGCCGCTCCCTCGGCGCCCGCCCCTGTCGAAGCTGCGCCCTCCGCTGCTGCGCCGGCAGCTGTCCTCGACGACAATGAAGAGGTCATCGTGCCCGACTCCACTCCACCTGTCGTGGCCGAGCCTGTGTTGGCACCACCCCCGTCGATGTCGGCGCCCCAGGGTCTGCACGCGCTGCACCTGCACGACTTTCAGGTCACCATGGGCGCCCATGGCGACCTCGAGGGCAGCCACGTCCGCGACGATGGAGCCGTGGTGCTGCCCGTCGAGGACGTTTTGCAGATTCGCTCTGACCTGCTGGCGTCGTTGTCGGGCCAGTTCGAGATCGAGCCCCTCAACCGTCGGTACCGTGGACGACGCACCGACACCTTGTTTGGCGGAGAGCAGGCGCCGATGATCGCCGTCATGGGTGAGGGCAAGTGCATCCTGGATCCGGGCGACCTCGACGTCACCGCCCTCGACCTCGACAATGACGAACTGTACCTGCTCGAAGGCTCACTCATCGCCTTCACGTCGGGCTTGGTGTGGGAGAACGGCCGCCTGCCTTCTGAGGACGGCGACGACCTCGACATCGTGCACCTGCGCGGCGACGGCAGCGTGTTGTTTGGCACCGAGCACCCGCTGCGGGCCTACACCGTCTCCGAAAACGCCCCCCTCACCTTGCAGGCCTCCCGCCTCGTGGGCTGGAAAGGCCGAGTGGTGCCCTACCGCGGCAAGTTGGTGGGCCTCCCCGACAACGCCAACCGGCCGTCCATCGTGCGGTTCGAAGGCGAAGGTCTCGTCGTCGCCCGTTGACGCACGGCCGTCGCTGGCAAAAGTTTGGCGATTCCATCGAGGCGACCACTTTTTCGCAAGCACCGCTTGCGACGTCGCGCGCGTTCGGTGAAAACACGCGAAGTGCGTCGGTTGCGACGCCGTGTGCAGGCGCGTTGAAGCCTGCACCAGAAGGTTTGCTCATGCTGCATGCTCTGTCCGCCTTCACCCGGCCTCGACATCCGTGGACGTCGCTGTCGTCGTTGCTCGTCGTGGGCGCCGTCTTGTGGGTCGGTGCGGCCCAAGCCCAAGACGCGCAACCCCAAGACGCTGCTGCTCCTGCCGAGGTGGCTCCTGCTGAGGCCCCCGCCGCTGCGCCTCCGGCTGCAGAAAGCGATGCGGCACCCGCCGACGCTGCTGCCCCTGTAGAAGGGGCCACCGACGACACTGCTCCCGCCGAGGCCCCCCCTGCAGAGGCCGCTCCGGCAGAAGCTGCACCCGCAGCCGATGCTCCTGCAGAAGCGGCTCCTGCGTCTGCTGAAGCTGAGCCCGCCGCCGCTGAGCCTGCCGCCGCTGAGCCCGAAAACGCTGAGCCCGCCGCCGCGGCAGCTGAAGAGCCTGCTGCTGATGAACCCGCGCTCGAAGCCGCCGACGGCAGCACCACCGACGGGCCCAGCCTCGAAGAGCGCCGGCTGGTGGCCTACGTGTCGACCGGCGTCGCCGTTGCCGCCCTCGCCACCAGCGCCGTCTTCGGGTACCTCGCCTGGGACCAATACAACTGCTTGAGCAACGTCGTCGTCTGCAACCAAAACCTGGACGACCCCGTCGTCGGTGACGAGCTGTTCACGGCCCGCGCCGAAGTCGAGTTCAAAGCCCTCGTCGCCGACATGGCGCTGCTGTTTGGCGCCGCCGCCGTGTTGGTGGCCGCCACCGGCTATGTCCGCGGTTTCATCTTCACGGGCGAAGAAGAACTCGACGCCGCAGCCGACAGCGAAGAGACGGCCTTGGCGCCGCCTCCCCCATCGACGCTGTCGCGTACCTCCGTCGCCAAGCTTCTCCCCGCACAGGCGCAGGAATGACCATGCAGACTCCTTTGCAGAACTCCCTTCACCGTTCGCTTCTGCTGCTGGCTGCGGTTTCCGCCCTCGTCGCCGGGGCCTGCACCGTGTTTCTCAACACCGAAGCGCTGATCGAGCCGTGCGCGTCGACCAGCGACTGTGACGCCAGGCTCGGCGACGGGTTTGTGTGCACATCGGGCGCTTGCCTTCCTGAAGACGGTGACGCGGGCGAACCCGACCCGGAGCCCGACGACGACGCAGGTGCGCCTGACGATGCTGGCCAACCTGACGACGCTGGCCAGCCTCCGGTGGACGCAGGCCAACCCACAGATGCAGGCCAGCCCGATGACGCTGGCCAACCTGCTGACGCCGGCGCCGACGACGCGGGCACCATGCCCACGGACGCGGGCGCTGAGGATGCGGGCACGCCACCCGCGGATGCCGGCCCCGACGCTGACGCCGGCGCCAGTGATGCTGGCACCGATGCCGACGCCGGAACCTCAGACGCCGGAACCACAGACGCCGGAACCACAGACGCTGGAACCACAGACGCTGGAGCCGCAGACGCCGGAGCCACAGACGCTGGAGCCACAGACGCCGGAGCCACAGACGCCGGAGCCACAGACGCCGGAGCCACAGACGCTGGAGCCACAGACGCCGGCACCGACGGAGGCGGCTGAGTCGATGGCATCGACGCCCCCGTCACGGGCGATCGCGCTCATCGGAGGCGCTGGCCTCGTCGGCCGCGCCCTCACCCAGCTGTTGCTGCATCAAGGGCACTCGGTTCGCATTGTCGACCGGGTGCCTTTGTCGTTGCCGGGTGCTTTGGCAGCATCCGCTGTTGCGCAGCACACGGTCGACCTCACAACGGTGACGCCCCAGCAGCTGGCCGCATGCATCGACGGCTGCGACGCCATGGTGCACCTCGCAGCTCAGGTGAACCCGCCGCGGCCGACGTGGCGACAACGACGTCGGGGCCAGTCTCCACGTGACCAGATGCGACGGTTGCACGAGCAAGGCACCCGGGTGTCGGTGCAGGCGGCAGCGCTGGCGGGCGTGCCGCGCTTTGTGTTGGTGAGTTCGGCGGTGGTGTACGGCGCCCGAGCCGACAACCCCGTGCCCCTCACGGAGCAGGAGCCGCTGCGCCCTCAAGATGGGTTTCCCTATGGGCAAGACAAGCGGCTGCAAGAACGCGTCCTCGACGACGAACGGCCCCCGTCGTTGTCGACGGCGACGCTGCGGCCGGCCATCATCTACTCCAAGCACACCGACAACTACCTGTCGCAGATGCTGCGGTTGGCGCCAGGCGTGCTGCCTGCCGTCGACGGACACCGCCCTCCCCTGCAGTTCGTGCACACCGACGACGTCGCCGACGCTTTGGCGCGGCTGGCACTGTCGACGGCGGAGGGGGCCTTCAACTTGGGGGGCGCCCCCATCGCCTATGACGAGGTGGCGCGGCTGGCAGGGCTTCGCGTCGTCGACATGCCGCGCAAGATGCTCGCGCCGCTGCTCGATGTGGGCGCGCGGCTGGTGCCCGGCAAGCTGCGCGCGCCGTCGTACGTGCTCGACCAGCTTGCCTACCCGTTTGTGGTCAGCAGCGTCCGTGCGGTGAAGGCGTTGGGCGTGCAGCCCCGTCCGTCGTCCGAAGCGTTGGTGGAGATGCTGCGGAAGTAGCGCTCACCGCATGCGTCCCCTTTCAAAACACCCCATTCTCAAGATCGACTGTCCATTCTCAACATGCAGTCGCGTACGACGCTTGGGACCGGCTGCATTCGTCGGCGACCGTGCATTCTGACGCCTGAGCATGTGCGCGCATAAACAACTGTTTAAAAACAGTTTATCCTTGAACCAGGTGCGCTCATGCCTAAGCTGGGTGCTTCTGACGGCGGCTGCAGCGCACCAGAAGACCTGGCAGGCTGGCGATGTATTCACATCACGCCAGACGGGCGGGTTTTGGAGGAGGCGGCGGGGTGGTCATTTTTGGGGACACGTGGTGGTCCCCACTCTGGGGGACAAAAAGCACCCCTCACTTCGATAATCCCAGAATCATAAAACACAGCCGAGTCAGTCGTCCAGCCAGCCCATCCAGGCAGCCCCATCTCGGTCGCCCACGCTGAGCCCGGCTCAAGCCAAGTCGGGAAACACCTCAGACACCGGCGTCCCTCCCCGCTGCTTCATCTGCGCTTCGAGCTGCGCGCGGTCTTTCTCCAGCCCGCCCAACGCCGCGTCTGTCAGCGCCACCGAAAACTTCGGCACCTTCGTCTTGTACGGAATGTGGTCGTACCGAGGCTGCTTCTCGACTGCGTCCTGAAACTTCTTCACGCCCTCGGGGGAGAAGTCACCGCTGATGATGCGGTCACGCCCGCCCGCGACGCCGTGAAAGCTCCATTCGAAGCCTTTGCCCTTCTTCTCGACCTGCATCTTCAGCGTGCGCTCTGACCCATGCGCATCGGCGAATCCCTCGACGACAAATGCCACCGCCTTCTGCGAGCGAAACGCCCGCTCGCGCACTTCGCCAGCGGTGACATCACGCCCGTGCTCCTGCCCCACCACGGCTTTGTCGTCGTCGGGCAGCGCCTTCGGCTTTGGCTTGGCCACCGGCTGGTCGAGCACGTCGTCGAGCAGCGAGCGTGCGCCGGTCTTGCGGTCGTGCTCTTTGAGCATTTCGTCGAGCAGGCTCTCGCCTTTGCCCTGCTGCTGCAGGTCGACAAGGTTCTGCTCGGGTTTGCCGTCTTTCATGACGGCGTCGGCGAGCCCAGCGAAGGCTTGGATCTGCTCCATCACCGTCTTCGTCGCCATGATGGGCTTGGCCTTCGGCATGAACGAGCGCAGCGTCTTGGCGACGTCGTAGGCGAAGCCCTTGTTGTCGTCGATCTTCAGCGCCATGCCTGCTGCTTTTTCGGCGCCGGCCATGCCGATCCACAACTCCTGCGGCTCGTTCGACGAGAAGCGCGGGTATTGCTTCTGCAGCGCAGCGTCGAATGCGGTGGCGAACTGCGCCGCGCGTCCGAGGGTCATCTTTTTCGACACGACCTCGTCGTTGCCAGGCTTCTTGCCCTCGACGGCCGCTTCTTTGCCCACGATGTTCAACACACCGTCGTCATGGTGAAACGACACGTTGCCGACGGGGAGTTTTCGGCCAGGAGGCAGCGTCGCCAGCAGCGGCCCCGCGTCGGCGGCATCTGAGGTGCGCGACGTCGGCACAAAAGGTTGGTCGAGAAGCTTCTCGAGCAAGGCCGCGCCGTCGTCAGCGGAATTCCCAGGGCCCTTGGTCGACGTCGACGGAACCTCCTGAAACAGCAGGTGCGGGCTCATGATGCGCGCCTGTTGCGACAACGCCTCTGACGGACGGTTCGGCAAGTCGTCGCCCGTGACGTTGTGCTCGGTCTTTTTGGCGTCGAAGACGGCGGCTTTGTCGTCGACGACAGCGGTCTTGGCGGTCTTTTGGACCTCGCCCGCGTTGCCAGCCTGTTTGGCCTGCACCTCGGCGTCGGCTTGCTTGGCTTGGCCGACGTCGACCTTCTTCAACGACGGGTCGTCGCCGATGGGCCGTTTGGTGTTCAGGTGGCGGCTGGGAATCTTCATCCGTCGACGACGATAGCACGCTGAGCCCCACCACCAAGCGACGGATGCGTGGACGTGAGCGTCCCCACAACGGTCGTCTTGCACGAAAAAAGCCCCGCCAAAGCGGAGCCCTTTTCGATGCGGCGTGTTGGCCTCAGCGTCGACGACGCCGCAGGAGCGACAACAGGCCCAGCCACAACCAGCTGGCCGACGCAGCCGTCTGGTCGCATCCGCTGTCAACCAGGGCGACATCGACGGTGTTGGCCTCGAGCACGTCGTCACGCGTCGACGTCAACGACGCTGCACCTTGGTCTTGGGCCACCTTGGTGCCGAGGTCGAGGGTCACGGGGCGCGACACGTTGCCGGCCAAGTCTTTGGCGATGACGCTGATTTCACGGGCGTCGCCAAAGGCCGACAACGGCATGATGCTGTCGTACGAGAAAGCCGAGAACGTGCCGTGGTTCGACGCGAAGGCCCACTGCAGGTCTTCTTCTTGGGTCCCGTAGTCGGAGCCAAGCGCGACGACGCTGTCGCCCGCGACGACGAGCTCCACCTTGGGGGCGATGGGGTCGACCCACACGCTGACCTCTTGGGCCACCGGCGCCAGCGAGTTGTAGTCGCCTTTGTGACGGGCGCGATAGAGGATGTGGTGCTGCCCGATGAAGCGCAGCTTGCCGTCTTTCACCACGAACTCGCCGTCGCCGTTGACGTCGATGGGGCCGCGCCAACCGCCGCCGTCGACCTTCACGAAGACCTCGAGGTCGTCGGCCAAGCGCACGAAGTCGCCGGTGAGGTGCACTTCGCCCGTGGGATAGGTGATTTCGCCGGTGGGGGTCTCGGGCCGCTCGAGGCGGGTGAAGAGGCCAGGTTCGTCGGCGAGGCGCAGGGTGGGCTTGGGTGCGGCCATCCGCGGCTGGGGCTCGGTGTAACTCATGGCGAGGTAGGCGTTGATGTATTCGCCTTCGCCGTTGTGTTCGACGGTCTCGATGCCGCGGAAGTCGATGAAGATGGGCACGCCGAGCGCGTCGCTGAGGCCGTTGCCGATGTCGTATTCAAACTCGAGGCCTTGGCTGAGCACGGCGTCGAACATCAGGGTGATGAGGCTTTCGAGGACGGTGTCGAACGCCACGCCGGGAAGCAGTTCGTTGTACCGCTCGTCGAAGTTCTCGACGGTGGGGCCTTCGACGATGGACACCTTCAACATGCTGTCTTCGGGGTCGTTGAACACGGTGATGCCGGCGGAGATGTCGGTGGCGACGGAAAACACCCGCGTGTAGCGCTCGTACATGAGCACGTAGAAGGAGACTTCGAGGTTGTTCCACTCGAGGCGAATGTGCCCTTCTTCTTCGGTGCCCTCGCCGAAGCTCAACTTGGGCGGCTCGCCGGGCACCAACGCCACCAGCGCTGGCGAGTTGGGGTCGGTGTATTGGCGCAGCTTGCCCTCAGCGAGGAGGTCGATGGTGCCGGCCGACAATGGGAAGGCCCCGCCGGTCAACTGGTGCACGTTGTCGGAGCTGAGCTCAAGGCACATGACGCCGGTGTTGTAGGCGGCGAACATCGCTTGGTTGAGCCCAGAGCGCGCCATGCTCATGCCGAGGTGGTAGACCTGCTCGTCGTAGATGCCGGTCAATGGCTCGGTGTCAGGGGCGATGAACTCGCCTTGGCCCGTGTAGAAGTTGGCGAAGTCGGCGCCTTGGAGCGGGGCCACGCAGGGGTGCGGCACTTCAGTGTCGCCTTCGAGCGGAGGAGCCGCTTCAAAGCCGGTCTTGAGCACGAAGTCCATGCCGCGGGACTCCAAGCAGGCTTGGCCGGCTGGACAATTGACGTCGAAGGCGTTGCCCGTGGGCGAGATGGAGAAGCCGAGGTCGTGGGTGGTGCTGCCGACGACGCCAGGGGCCAGGTCTTGCAGCGGGAAGCGCGACGACAGCGAAAGGGGGGCGCCGTTGAAGTCTTCGAGCGCGTTGCGGATGGCGAGCTGCATGAGGTTGTCCATGAAGGGCGCCAGCAGCGTTTCGACCGCAGAGAACAGTTCAAGCACGATGTCGCCCGCAAAGTCGTAGATGGGGCAGAAGGCTTGGCATTCGCGGTCGCCGTCGTTGTCGACGATGATGACGGTGTCAGAGCACTCCTGCGAGCAGTTGGCCGGCGGGTTGGAGACGTTGCAGCGCGGGGCGCTGGAAATGTCGAGGGAAGAGGCGCCCAACGAGTTTTGCGGGTCGAGGTCGACTTCATTGATGCTCACGTTGATGAGCAGGCACTCGCCTTCACCGGTGTTGCAGTCAGAACCCGTGCCGACGTCGGGACGAATGATGGCGTCGACGGTGAGGCCCGTGATGATGCCAGGCCCGTAGGCCGGGTTCGTCGACTCGATGTTGCAGGCTGCTGTGGGCGGCCCAAACCCGAAGTCGAGGAAGTCGACGATGGTGTAAAAGCGCGCGTCGAGGCCGACGGGGATGTCTTCCATGCGCACGCGGATGCCGTCTTGCGCGCCCTCGACAAACTCGAACGTCAGGCGGTCGGCCATGTCTTCGGCCGAGAGCAGAAGGCGAACGGGATGCGTTTCGTTTTCGCCCTGGCCCAGGCTCAGTGTCAGGCCGCTTCCGTCGACGAGGTCGAACGTCCCGACGTCGACGGCAATGAGGTCGGGGTTGTTGGGGTCGGCCGAGCCGAACTGCGCCAGCAAGATCTCCCGCAGGTTCTGGCTGAGGAAGTCGAGAGCCGCCTGCGTCATGCGAATGCGGGCTGCGTCGTCGACGGAGGCGGCGCCGTTGGGGATGGTCGACTGTGGATAGTCGTAGGCGTTCACGCATCCAGCACCGGCCTCAGCTCCGCAACTCAGTCCGCCGCTGCAGCCATACAAGAACGACGCGCAGAAGCCGATGAGCGCCAGCTTTTGCCAGCGGCTGCGGAGTGGGCGCTGACCTTCTGGCAAGGTCGTCGTCGTCAACGTGTCTTGGCGGCGTGCGGACGGAGTGCGCATGCATCCCCCTGGAGTCGTCTGACTCGAGCAACAGAGCAAGGAGCCTTCTGCGTCTGGCGTGGGCGGCAGAAGGCCAACTCTCCTACTGAACCAGAAAAACGACGTTTGTGCCAGGGGGCATGCGACGGACCCGGCCTGTCGGCTTGACCCACTGCGTCATTTCCTCCTCGCCATTCGTCTGGATAGGTCTGGCGTGTTGCGCGTTGGAGAGCGTCCCAAATTCGCCGCCGTCGACGGCGTGACAACGTCCGTGAGGCTGAGCAACAGGCATCGTCGACCATTTGCAGTCAAACGCCAACCAATAGACCATGGCGCCATCATCTACTGCAAATGGTCGTTCAAGGCAGGGCCGCAGCGTCGCGGAGCGCGCTGGCCCTGACTCAGTGCCTGAAGTGGCGTTCGCCCGTCATCACCATGGCGACGTTGTGCTCGTTGCAGGCGGCGATGACTTCTTCGTCGCGTTTGCTGCCGCCGGGCTGGGCCACGCACGTGATGCCGGCTTGGATGGCGGCGAGCACGCCGTCTGCAAACGGGAAGAACGCGTCGGATCCCATGGCCGCACCGTCGACACGGTGACCATGTTGTGCAGCCTTTTTCACCGCAAGCTCGACGGCGTCGACGCGGGAGGTTTGCCCTCCCCCGGCCGACAACAGTTTTTCGGCGTTGGCAAAGGTGATGGCGTTGGAGCGCACCGCGGTCGACATGCGAAAGGCGAGGTCGAGGGCGTCCCATTCGGCATCGGTGGGGGCGCGCTGGGTGACGACGTTGGCGTCGCGGATGCCGGTGAACGCACGGTCGTGCTCCTGCACCAAGAGCCCGCCAGCAACGGAGCGAGTCTGCACCGTCGGCAATGACGCAGTTCGCAGCGTGGGCAGCTCGAGCAGCCGCAGGTTCTTTTTCTTGGCAAACACGGCTTTGGCGTCGTCGGAGAAGTGCTCGGCGACGATGACCTCCAAAAACATCTCGCCCATGGCCAGTGCCGTGTCCTCGTCGACGGTGCCGCTCATGGCGACGATGCCACCAAAGGCCGACAATGGGTCGCCCGACTTCGCCCGCAAGAAAGCTTCTTTGGCCTCGGCATGTTGGGCAGCGCCCGTCGGCGTGCCGTGCTTGATGATGACGCAGCCAGGGGCGTCGCCTTTGCCGTCGACGAGGCAACGCAAGGCGAAGAACGCAGCGTCGGCGTCGAGGAGGTTGTTGTACGAAAGCGCCTTGCCTTGCAGCGGAGCCACCTGCGCGAGGGGCACGCCGCCGTCTTCGGTCGGCAGCACACAGGCCGCTTGGTGGGGGTTTTCGCCGTAGCGCAACGCGATGGCCTCGCCGTCGACGACGGGCGGCGTCAGTGTGTTCGCGTCGTCAGCGGCCACCCGCGCCGTCAGCGTCTGGGTGATGAAGGCGTCATAGGCGGCGGTGTGGGCGAATGCCTTCAGCGCCAGCTTTTTGCGGGTGCTGAGGTCGGTGCCGGCCTGCAGCTGGGGCAAGACGTCGGCGTAGTCGGCGGGGTCGCACACCACGGTGACTGCCGCGTGGTTCTTGGCGGCCGACCGCAACATCGAGGGGCCACCAATGTCGATGTTCTCGATGAGCACGTCCCACTCGGCGTTCTTCTTGGCGACCTCTTGAAAGGGGTAGAGGTTGACGGCGACGACGTCGATGCACGAGATGTCGTGGTCGTCGAGGGCGGTGAGGTGGGCGTCGTCGTCACGTCGCGCGAGGAGCCCGCCGTGCACTTTGGGATGCAGGGTTTTGACACGGCCGTCGAGGATTTCGGGGTGGCCGGTGTAGGCGCTGACGTCGGTGACCTCGAGACCGGCGTCGCGCAAAGCGCGAGCCGTGCCGCCCGTCGACAGCAGCGTATAGCCGGCGTCGACGAGGCCCGTGCCGAAGTCGACGATGCCGTCTTTGTTGGAGACCGAAAGAAGGGCGAGTTTTGCGCGGTTCGAGGCAGCCATGGCGGCGACGTAGCAGGGATCGATGTCGGGGAGAAGGCGTTGGCCTGCGGCGTTGCGCCGTTGTCACCTGCCCGGTGACCACCCAGTCACTCCGGTAAGAGCGTGGGCCCCGAACGGGGCAGGCGGCGACGTCCGAACACGACCGCCGCCACCGCAAACGTGACGACGATGACGTGGTTGGTGGTCGACACCCAAGGCTTTGTGTTGTCGAAGATGGACCCTGACCCCTCCGGCCAGTGCCACGGAAACAGATGCGGCTGGTGCAAACGGTCACCCGTGACGGCGTGCACCACCATCGCCGGCCCCAGGTCGATGACGTCGGGCAACACCGCAAAGGCAAACGTCCACCCCAGCAGCAGCCGATGCGACGGGGGCATCCACTTCCAGGTGACGACGCCGACGAGGGCGATGGCAGCGACAATGTCGACGCTGGCGCGCAACGGATATTGATGAGGCAAGCCGTCGAGGATGCCGTGGCTCAACACGCCCAACACTGCGGCTGCGGCGTAGGTCGCCTTGGTCGGCGGACGGTCGGCGAGCACGACGTGGGTGAGCCCGATGGCGGCGAGGCCGTGAAAGACGACGTTCATGCGCTCTCCCCCTGCGATGCACACGAAAAAGCCCCGTCCGAAGACGGGGCCGTTTCGACTGGGTTGCCTCAGCGTCGACGGCGACGTCGGCCGACGAGGGCGAAGCCGAGCAAGCCGGCCAACGCCAGGCCCCACTGCGGAGGGCTGGTGTCGCTGTCGCCGATGACGCAGCTGCAGATGGTCTGCGGCACGCCACGCGCGCAGGCGTAGCGGTTGGCGTCGGTGTAGGTGCACGTCCAGCCGTCGGCGCAGATGCTCTCGTCGTCGCCGCAGCTGTCGGCTTTGCACAGGCCGCCAGGGATGGTTTCTTCGTCACAGGTGTAGCCCGCTTCGCATCCGTCGTCGTCACACGGACGGGTGCACACGCCGTTGTGGCACAAGCCCGAGTTGCAGTCGGCGCCGCTGGAGCACAAGCCGCCAAGGCCGGTCTCGCCTTCAGCACCAGGCTCGCAGACGCCCACGCCGCCCGATCCCACGCAGCCTTCGCCGGTGGGGCAGTCGTAGTTGCCACGGGAGGTGCGGCACTCGCCTTCGCCGGGCTCCGGCTCGGGTTCGCCGCCGGGGCCAGGAGACGGCTCACCACCACCAGGGCCGGGGTCGGGCTCGGTGGCCAACGCCGTCGACAGGGGGTCGCACACGCCGAAGCTCACGCCTTGCAGCCCGACGCACTCTTGGCGGTCGTCGGCGCAGTCGCCAGCGGCAGGGTCACACGTGGCGTAGCACACGTAGTTGTTGGTGGTCTCTTGCAGGCAGATGGTGCCCGAGCGGCAGTCGAGCGGCGATTCGCAGCTGCCGCCCTCGGGGGTGTCGCCCATCTCAAAGCAGGCGCCGTAGTCGAGCGGGTTGCCCTGCCCGTCTGACAGGCCCACACACAGTTGGTTGGTCGGGCAGCCTTCTTCGGCCCACGGCTCGGGGCATTCGCGGTGGCAGGTGTAGGGGTCGTCGCCGCCGCCCACGCACATCAGGCCGTCGGCGCACAGGGCGTTTTCGTTGCAAAAGTCGCCTTCTTGTTGGTCGCCGCCGGTTTGCACACACACGCCGCCGCCGCCGGTGACTTCGAAGCACTCGTAGTTGTTGGGGCAGGTCGACGCGTTGGGGTTGCAGTTTTCGAAGCAGATGCCGGTGGTGGCGTTCTGCTCGACGACGATGCAGGTCGCGCCGTCGACGCAAGCGCTGGTGCACGTGGCGCCGATTTCAGCAGGAGGGGCCAACGCACCGCCCGCAAACACACACACGTCGCCTTCGCCCGACACTTCAGAGCAGGTGAAGCCGTCGGGGCAGGTGCCACAGCTTTGCGTGCAGTACGACAAGTCGCCGACGGTGGCGCAGATGGGCGCCGCGTCGCAGTCGTTGTCATTGCTGCAGCCATAGCCGAGACCGCCGGGGGTGCCGGGGTACAGCGCGCCCATGGCGGCTTGGTCGACGGAGGTGGGCACCTCGGTCTCATACGCCGACGTGGCCGACATGATCGTCCAGGCGCAGGCCGTACAAGGGTGGTCGACGCCGACGAAGTGCCCGAGTTCGTGCATCACCGTCGACAACACCGACGAACACCAGCCGCCGTTGCATTGGCTGATCTGCGGCACCCAGGTGAAGGGGCCGGCGCCGTTCATGACGAGGTCGGCGTCGAAGATGGGTTGGGCGCCGTTGCGGTAACACTGGTAGCGCGGGACGGTGACCCCGAGGGCGCCGTTGACGCCGCCGCCGACCTTTTGTTGCCACTCCGTCGAGTTGGTGATCCAAAACAGTTCGTGAGCGCTCTCGGCACCGCCAAACGAACGGGAGGTGGCGTTGCCAACGTTCTGAAACACCAGGGACGAGCCGGGCACGGCCTCCCACCGGGCGAAGGCGGTGTCGACGGTGCTCGACCATGCCGACGCCGAGATGCCTGAGGGCACGGTGTTGAGGTCGACGCGCACGGGGACGGTGGCGTTGTCCCAGCGGGGCGACTGCTGCGAGGTGCACACGCCGCATCCTTGGTTCGACACGGTGCCGTTGGCGTCCATGCCGTTGCAGATCATGCGGTAGCAGTTGGTGTCATTGGGGCTGCTGCACATGCTCTGCGCAACGGCACCGTCGGCCACCATGGTCGTCGACAGCAGGCCCAGCGCAAAGGTGAAGTGCGAAAGGTTCATGCGCATCATTGGCCCCCTTCGTCGATGTCACCAACAGGCGGCTTGGCCAACTTGTGCAACCGCACCGGCGCTTTCTTCAGACGTTTTGGGCCGTTCAACGTCGGCGCCAGCTTGGGGGCCCCGCGCGCGCCGGTCACCTGCGGTGGTGCAGGCAACGCCAGAAGGTCGCGCAGCATGGCTTTGAACTCGACGATGGAGTTCATGCTGCGCGGCTGCAGGTTCAAGTCGGGCTGCAGCCCCGTCTCGGTGGGCGACATCACCAGCACGTCACCGAGGTCTTCGACGATGGTTTGGGCGTCGCGATCGACGCTGAACTTGCCGACGCCGACGCCGTACGACACGAGACGGTCGCGGTGACGCATGGCGAAAAACACCATCTCTTCACCGGCGGCGTAGTCGTGGGCGCCGGCAATGTGCATGTTCTCGCCGTCGAGGGAGCCGCCCACTTGGTAGACGGTTTCGACGTCGCCTTGTTTGGCACCCTTGATGCCGTCGAGCACTTCGATCTGGGTGAGGGTGATGATGCGGCCTTCTTCGCGCTTGACGTCTTGGCCCACCACGCGGGCGTGGATGACGACGTCAGCGCGGTGCATCATCTCGTCGAGAGGGTGCAACACCACCACCGTGGCGTCGGCGGCTGGCGCAGCCGTCAGGGCGGCAAACGACGTCATCAAACCGAGCGCCAACGCCGACGAGCCCACAGCCCGGGTCACGGCAGAGGCCAGTCGTTTGAGTTGTGTGTGTCGCTCCAGGTGTCGCATGCCATCTCCTTCGCCTCAGCAGGGGCTGCGCTGAGGCCATGGAGAATCGATAGCACCTGCGGGTGGATCCGTCGACGAGGCCAGACGTCGCACCCATCCGCCAACAGGCGGATGGACACCACGTCATCGCCAACCAGGGTCGCCAAAATGGGCCACCAAGTGGGCCTGGCAGCGGCGGCTCAGCGACGTCGACGGCGGACGGCGAATGCGCCGAGGCCCGCCAGCATCCACAGCAAACCCTGGGCTGGGTTTTGCTGCTGTGCATCGCAGTTGCAACCGCTGCTGGGGTCCACGCCCGTGGCGCAGGCATAGCGGCTGGCCGAGGTGTAGGTGCAGACGTATCCGTCTTCGCAGATGCCCTCGTCGTCGGCGCAGCTGTCGGCTTTGCACAGGCCGCCGAGGCGGCTGTCTTCGTCGCAAGTGTAGCCGCTCGGGCATCCCCCCTCGACGTCGCAGGTGCGGGTGCAAACGCCGTTTTGGCAAAGGCCGCTTTCGCAGTCGTCGCCCGACTCACACAGGGCGCCCATGGCGCCGTCGCCAGCCCCGTCGACACAACTGCCGTCGTCTTGGCACAACTCGCCCGCTTCGCAGTCGAGGTTGCCGCGCTCGGGCCGGCAGGTGCCATCGGGCACTTCGGGAATGTCGTCAGGGCCAGGGGTCACCCCCGGGCTTGGCGTGGAGCCTGCGTCGTCGTCGCCGGGCTGTTCGATGGGCAAGCCGCCGTCCTCGACGGGGTTCACCACGACGGTGCCGCCGTCTTCGGTGGGAATGACAATGACGGTGCCGCCGTCTTCGGTTTGCACCGGCTCAGGGAAACACGCGCCGCCGCCGCCTTGCAGCTCCAAGCACTCATCGCCTTCGGCGCAGGTGTCGTTGTCGGGGTTGCACTCCACGAAGCACAATCCGTCGGTGGCGCCCTCTTCGACGAGCAGACACACGTTGCCGATTTGGCAGAGGTTGTCGCCGTTGCAGCTGCTGCCGGTGGGCACGTCGCCGTAGGCCTCGAAGCACACCCCCTCCGAGTTGTCTTGGGTGATCGACTCGCACACATCGTTGGGGCCGCACTCGGGATGGTCGGCGGCTTGGGGATCGCAAGGCGCAAAACAGATGCCGGTGTCAGAGCCGGCCTCGACCAGCAGGCAGATGTCGTCGCCTTCGCAGACTTCGACGATGCCGCAAGGCTCGCCACGGCCGACGACGTCAAGGCACACCCCGTCGGTGCCGGTGTTGGACAGCGGAGCGCACTGCTGGTTGTCGCCACATCCGCCTGCTTGGGTGTCGCACTCGCCAAAGCAGATGCCGCTGTCGGCGCCTTCTTCGACGAGCAAACAGATGCTGCCGCGCTGGCACAACTGCGTCTCGTCGGCGCCACAATCGCCGCCGTCTTCGACGTCGCCATACGAGAGCACGCAGACGCCGAGGGTGGCGTCCATCTCCGACACCGACACGCACTCGTCGTTGGCGCCGCAGGTGGGGTGGGTGGCGTCTTGCGGGTTGCACTCTGCGTAGCAGGTGCCGTCGGCAGAGCCCTCGGCGTTCAGCAGGCAGAGGTTGCCCCGCTGGCACAGGGCGTCGTCGGTGCAAGTGCCCCCCGTCTCGACGTCGCCGTACACCGGGATGCAAGCGCCCACCGAGTCGTCTTGGGTGATGGAGAAGCAATCTTCGTATGCGGCAACGCACTCGGGGTTGGAGGCAGCGTTGGGCGTGCAGAACGCCACACATTCGCCTTCGGTGGTGTTCTCTTGAAACTGCAGGCACTCCAAGCCTTCTTCACACGGCGTGGGGTTGCAGGTCTCCCCCCGTCCGACGGGAGGGGCCAAGCTGCCTTCGGAGAAGACGCAGATGTTGCCTTCGCCCGCGATGTTTTGGCAGGCGAATCCGTCGGGACAGTTGCCACAAGTTTGTGTGCAGTACGACAAGGCACCGACGGTGGCGCACAGGGGCGCGGCGTCACAGTCGTTGTTGTTGTCACAGCCATAGCCCATGCCACCGGTGACGCCCGGGTACAGCGCAGAGATGGCGCTGCGGTCGACGGGGGCAGGCGTCTCCAGGTCGACCAAGCTCGACCGCGCCGCCATGATCGACCATCCACAGTCGACGCAGGGGTGGTCGACGCCGACGAAGTGCCCCAGCTCGTGGATCAACACGCTCGTCGCCGATGAGCAGCCAATGCCGGGGCAATTGCTGTTTTGGTCGACCCAGGTGAAGCCGCCGGCGCCATTCATGACGAGGTCAGCGTCGTAGATGTAGCCATGGGAGTTGACGCCGTTGCCACAGGTGCGCGGCGAAAGGGTCACGCCGAGGGCGTTGTTCACGCCGCCGCCGACCTTGCTCTGGTACTCGTTGGTGTTGGTGATCCAGAAGACCTCGTGCGACGTGTTGTTCGCCCCGAACGAGCGGTAGAGGGTGTCGCCAATGTTCTGCAGGTTGAGGTTCGACCCCGGCACATCCGTCCAGGCGGCAAAGGCATCGTCGACGACGCTGGCCCACTGCTGGGTGCTGAGGCCCTGCGGCACCACGTCGGGGTCGACGCGAATGCTGATGGTCGGCTGGTCCCACCGCGATGCCGTGGCGTCGGTGCACTGGTTGGTGTTCTGGTAGCAGAACCCTTGGATCTGCCCTTCGGCAGTGATGCCATTGCACAAGAAACGGTAGCAGTTGGTGTCGTTGAGGCTGGTGCAGATGTCGGCGCGGGCGGCAGGAGCGGCCAAGGCCGAGGCCACCATCAGCGTCATGAGGGGAGCTTGCAGGCGGCTCATTGGGCACCTCCTTCTTGCAGGCGGCGCACGTCGTCATGCAGACGCGGGGTGACCATGCTCGGCAGCGTTTTCAAGGTGCGCGCCGGCTTGCGCAGCGGCTGGCGCAGTCGTTTGACATCGAGGTTCACGCCAGAAGCGCGTCGGGTGTCTGGCTTTTGCTGCAACAACAAATCACGCAGGTGTGCTTTGAACTCCACCACCGACGGCGCGTGGCGAGGCCCACGTTGGCGTCCGGGCTGGCCGACGACGACGAGCTCGTCGAGATCTTCGCGCACCACACCGTCGACGCTGTTGCGCTCAATGCGGAACTTGCCGGTGCCCACGCCGTAGCTCACCACGCGATCGCCGTGGTGCATGGCGAACAACACCATCTCTTCGCCGACGACGTGGGTGTGGGCGCCACTGATGTGCAGGCTCTGGCCTTCGGCGGTGCCGCCCACTTGGTACACAGTGAGCACGTCGCCCTGGGCGCTGCCCTTGATGGCGTCGAGCACCTCGACCTGGCTCAGGGTGACGACACGGCCGTCTTCCATGAGCTCTTTTTGGGAGATGACTTTCCCGTGCACCACGATGTGCGCGGTGTGCACCATGGTGGGGAGGTCGTCCAGCACCACCATGGTGGCGTTTGCCGGGGTCGGCAGACCCAGCAGGCACAACGCCACGGCGGGGGCGCACGAGAGAAGGCGAAGAAGTCGACGCATACAATTCTCCAAGCAGACGCATCCGGCTTGCCATGGGGCGATGACGAGCGCTGTACGTTTGCGTGACCCTCTAGCAAATGGGATCCACGTCGTCGACGGACACATGGCGGAGATGTTGGCTCCGTGGTGCGATGGGTCACTCGCCCACTGCGACGCCAAAAAAGAAAACAGGGAGACATTTCTGTCTCCCTGCCGTTTTTCGTGGGCCATGAACGCGACTAGAAGTCGTCGCTGGCGTCGTATGGATCCCAATCGGCGTAGACGTCGAGTCCGCCGTCGTCTTCTGGGACTTCTTTCAGCTTTTCAAGGCCGCGCACCTCCACCTGGCGGATGCGCTCGCGGGTGAGGTTCATGATGAAGCCGACCTCTTCGAGGGTGATGCCGCCGCGATCGGCGACGTCCAAGGCGCAGGTCTCGTTGAGCTCCCACACTTCTTTGTCGGGGAAGTTCAACTTGATGGAGCCCGTCTGCGGGTTCACATCCAAGTAGAGGTGGTGTCGGCACGACACGAACAAACAGGGACGCTGCATCGAAACGCATTCGGTGCGTGATGTGGGCCGCCAATAGTCGACGACCTCCATCATCTCGCCGCGGGCCCGCATCTTGCGGTGCTCGCGCGCCATCTGTTTGCGCGACATGGTGCGCGCGCGACGACGCTCGCCCTTTTCATCAAGGGTGACGTCGTCGTCATGGGTGACGTCGTCGGCATCATTCACGGGTTCACCTTCAATGGGCTTTGGCTCGCTCAACTTGCCCTCCCGCGCGGCGTGCTCAAGGTGTCTTGGGCCAGACCTGCGGTCGACTGTCTCATACGGGCAGGACGCTAGCGTCGGATTCGGCCACACGTCAACGTCTGCCCAGAGAATGAATCAACATTTCTGGATGTTTCGGAGTGACGAGACGTCCGAAGCCGTCTGGCCGCGGTTTCGCCCGCTTGCTGTCGGCCAGCAGATGAGAGACGTTTGCCCGCATGACTGTGTCCCATCCCGACGACGAGACGCCCGCGGGGGCTCCCCCTGCCGACGACGAGAGCTTTCCGGAGCTCGACGCCTTTCTCGCCGAGCAACAAGCGCGACATGCGTCGCTCATCCGCAATGTGTTCATCGTCAGCGTGCTGTGTGTCGGCGTGGGCGTGGGTCTGTTGCTGTGGGCCCTCCTCGCCGAGGCAACCATGCCCATGGCATTTGCCGGCGGGCTGTTTCTCACCGGTGCTGGCGTCGTCGGCATGGGCCGCATGGCGCTGAGCCGCTTCACCGACGTCGACGAGCGCCCCCTGCCCTATGGCGAAGACGCCAAAAAGCTCGAGGCCAAGCTGCTGCAGGGCGAATAGCGCAGCTGCTTGTGGGGGCACCTCGACAATTGCGCTCGGGCATGCCAGCACACGGCCATGGCCCACGACCCTCGCGATCCCCGTTCTTCAGCCGCCGCCGTCGACGCTGGCGACATGAAAGAAGCCATTCGCCTGTTGGCCCACACCCTCGGCGGCGAGTTGCACCGGTTTGCTGAAGCCGGCTTCGAGGTCATCGACCGCGTCCGCGCCGAAGACCTCCCCGCCGCCGCCGCCGACGCCACGGTGCCGGCTGTGGCCGAGGCACCTGCTCCTGAAGGTCCCGCTGCCTTGGCGACGTCGACAACGGCGTCTGCGCCGCCCCCCGCGGCCGAGCCGGCTCCCGGGCTGTCGTTGGAGGCACTGCTGCAACGCCCTGGCCCTGCCGCCCAACGGCTGCAGGTGCTGCAAGACGACGTCATCGGGGCCTGCGAACGCTGCAAACTCCACCGCGGGCGCAACAAACTCGTCTTTGGCGTCGGCAACCCCGATGCCGACTTGGTGTTCGTCGGTGAAGGGCCGGGCGCCGAAGAAGACCGCCAGGGCATCCCCTTTGTCGGACGTGCCGGCGCCCTGCTGACGAAAATGATCGAGGCCATGGGCTACACCCGCGACGACGTGTACATCTGCAACGTCGTGAAGTGCCGCCCCCCCAACAATCGCGACCCGGAGCCCGACGAGGTCGAAGCCTGTGAGCCCTTCTTGAAGGCCCAGCTGACCCTCACCAACCCCAAGGTCATCGTCACCCTCGGCCGGGTGGCGGCGCAGACGCTGCTGCGCACCAAGACGTCGATGGGGCGCATGCACGGCCAATGGACGACCTACGCCGGCGTCGACCTGCTGCCGACGTTTCACCCGGCCTACTTGCTGCGTTCGCCCGACAAAAAGCGCGAGGCTTGGGCCGACCTCAAGAAGGTCATGGACCGCCTCAAAACCGACGGTTGAGCGGTGGGCACGCCTCCTACCGGAGGTGTTGCAGCCACACCCCTTGCACGCGCACGTTGCGCCCTTTGCGCACCACTTGCCCCCGCACCGTCACCACCGCGGTGACGACGTCACAGGCGACCCCCTCGGTCGACAGCAGGCGCAGCAGCTCTGGGGCTGCTCCTGGGCTGGATGCCAACGGCAACACCAGTGCCCGCGGCAGAACCTGGCCACATCCAGCCTCGGTGTCGACGAAGAATGCAGGGGTGCTCGGCGGCGCCGACAGCACCAAGGGAGCACCGCCCTCATCGAGCAACACCGCCGTGTCGACGTCGACATGGCTCACCAACACCGCCTGCCCCGACGTCACGGAGTGACTGCCGAGCAACTTGGCCTTGGCGACCGCGGGAGCCGGCTGTGAAAACGCAGAGGGGCCTTGCACCCACAGCCGCAACGTCGTCGGCTCGACGACGAGAGGCACCTCACCAACGACGCGCTTCGGCAACGTGGTGCCGGCGGTTTGCCAGGCGCCGACGTCAGCCAGTGTCAGCACCACCCCGCCGTCGCCGTCGTTTTGCACCTCCACGCCGACCGGGAGTTTGGCGAAGCGTCCGGCGGGCGGGTCGAGGGGCTTGGCGCGGGAGGCGCCGCCGCGAAACGGGTACACCCGCCCGACCACCTGCCCCGGCCGCAACACGCGGGCCGCGACATGGGGTTGCCCGCTCGCCCCGGCCTTCATGCGAGCAGGCTGCCAGCTGAGCACCACGGTGAGGGGGACGTCGTTGGCCTTCACAGCGTCGGCGACGAATACGATGTGAGTTGGTTGGGGCCACGGCAAACGCTCAGGGACGTCGACCCGAGTGGTCGCTGCGGCCATCGTTGTCGTCGACAACGCCACCCAAAGCAGCGCCACCAGCCCGCGCACAAGGCGCATGCGTTGTCGCCTCATGTGTCGCCCGCTTTGCGAAAGTCGCGCACCCGCAGCTGCACGCGCCGGGTGCCCTTCCACTCGTTGATTTCGGCCACCGCGAGGAGGTCGATGGTGTCGTCAAACTCGTGCATGCGTTCGATGGCTCCGAAGTGGATGGCTTCAATGTTGCGCCGGCGGTCGACAACGGCTTTGAAGTGTCCGCCGTTCAACTCACGCATGGCGCGGGGCCGCACGTTGGGGATGCGAAACACCGGCTCGGGGTTGGCGCGCCCAAAGGGCGCTGCGCGGCGCAACACGTTGCACAGCGCCTCGTCGATGTGCTCGAGCGGGAGGTCGCCATCGTACAGCAGAACGCGTCCGAGGTCTTCTGCCGGCAGGTGTTCGTCGGCGTGGGCCACCAACGCGTCCCTGAAGGCGCCCAGCTTGCCGGCGCCGACTTTGACACCAGCGGCGTGGGCGTGGCCACCAAAGCCCTCCAGCGTCGACGACACGGCCACCAAGCCTTCGTGCAGGTGAAACTTGGGAATCGAGCGCCCACTGCCGCGCCCGCCGCTGCCGACGACGACACAGGGTTTGCCAAAGCGCTCCACCAGGCGTGACGCCACAATGCCCACCACGCCGGGGTGCCAGTCTTCGTCGCCCACCACGAGCACCCGGGCGGCGTCGTATTCGGCGCTCGACTCAATCTCCTTGGTGGCCTGCTCGACGATGCGTTTTTCGAGGTCACGGCGCGCGATGTTCTCTTCGTCGAGTTGTTCGGCGAGGCGCTTGGCGGCTGGGGCGCTCGTCGAACGCAGCAGTTCGACGGCCTTCATGGCATCGCCCAGACGGCCGGCGGCATTGATGCGCGGGCCGAGCTGAAAGCCCAACGCCGAGCTCGCCAAGCGGCCGCGATCCAGCCGCGCCACGTCGAGCAGGGCGTCCATGCCGATGCGCATGCCGCGGGCCATGACCTTCAGGCCGAATTGCACGAACACGCGGTTCTCTTGCACCAGCGGCACCACGTCGGCGACGGTGCCCAAAGCGACGAGGTCCATGACTTTGCGCAAGTCAGGCTCGGGCCGTGACGACGTGAACAGGCCTTGATCGCGCAACGCCCGTCGCAACGCCAGACACAGATTGAAGGTGACGCCCACGGCGCACAAATGCTCGCCGCCAGAGTCGTCGTCATGGCGGTGGGGGTTGATGACGGCCACGGCCGCGGGCAACTCGACCGGCACGGTGTGGTGGTCGATGACGATGACGTCGACGCCCTTCTCTTTGGCGTAGGCGACTTCTTCGCGGGCGGTGACACCACAGTCGACGGTGACGATGAGCTTGGCCCCGCCGTCGACGAGGCGGTCGACGCCCGCGCGGCTCAGGCCGTAGCCCTCCACGAGCCGGTCGGGCACGGTGGCCACCACCTCGCCGCCCAACATCTCGAGCACATCCCACAACAGCGTCGTCGACGTCACGCCGTCGACGTCGTAGTCGCCGAAGATCCCCACGGTCTCTTTGGCCTTCAGCGCGAACACCAAGCGGTCGATGGCGGCTTGCATGCCCGTCAGACGGGCCGGGTCGGGGAGTTGTTGCAGGCGCGGCTGCAAATACGGCTGGGCGCCGTCGGCGTCGATGCCACGCCCGGCCATGACGCGGGCCAATGGCGCCGGCAGGTCGGCATCGTCTTGCAGGCGACGCACGACGTCGGGATCCGCGGTGCGCTCCAGCCATTTTGCGGGTTTTGCTGCACGCTTGGGGCGTGGCGACGACGCGGTGCTTTGCTGTGACACGGCCAAGGTCCGTCCATCAAAAGGCGCGCAGACGACGTCGGCATCCCACCACAAAGGAGTGGCAGGCGAGAACCAAAGCCGACTGCAGAAAAACGAGGGCTCTATCTAGGATCCGTTCTGAGGCCCAGCCGAATTGCACGAAATCGACATCGCTCGCCGTTTTTTTGCGTCGTCTCCAGACCCGCTTGTTGTCTTTCAGACACTTAGCGACTGCTGGGCGCTGACCGTCCGGCGGATCTGAGCCCGGGCTTGCCGCCTGACAGACATGCCGAGGCAAAGCGTGAACATCCTTTGCCAACCGGTGTGATTCCTTTTCTTCTCTCGAAGAAGACGTATCATGTCGCCATGCCTGCATTGCCTGTCTTGCCCTCCTTGTCGACGTGGTCGCTTCGCGGCCTCCTCGGATGGGTCGCATTTGCCGTCGCCGTCCCCTGCATGTGGGGAGCCCCTGCACACGCCAAAGAAGAGCTGCGCACCATCGTCCTCGATCTCAAAGGCCGCCGCGGCGTCGACGAGGGCTTGGCCGCCGTGCTCACCGACGTCGTGCAAGGCGAAGTGGCCAGCCAACCCGGACGCAAGGCCTACTCCTCGGCCGACGTCAAACGCCTCATGCAGTTTGAAGCCGAACGCGTGGCCATCGGCTGCGACGACGACAGCTGCGTGGCCGAACTCGCCTCTGCCCTCGACGTCGACCGCGTCATCACTGGCTCCATCTCCAAGGTGGGCACCAAGTTCTTCGTGGTGCTCTCTGAGTTTGACTCCGAAAACGTCGAGCCCATCGCCCGCCTGCAAAAGGCCATGCCCGCCAACGAAGACTTGTTGATGACCGGCGTGAAAAACCTGACGCGCGAACTCCTGCGACGTTCTGCCGCTCGCAAGCCGGCCACGGTGGCCAAGGCCCAAGACGAAGGCCCTGCCCAGAATGCAAACGCGGTCGACAACCGCAACACAGACCCCGATGACGTCGTCGCCAAGGCCACCACAGCGCCTCCCACCGCACCACGCGAGGTCGACCTCGGCAAAGGAGCCGCGTTGGTGGTGAACTCCACGCCCATGGCCGAGGTGCACATCGACGGCAAACCCGTCGGCCCCACCCCGGCCACCGTCGAGCTGGCGCCTGGCCCCCACGAGGTCATCCTGAAGCGCAACGACACCACCGACGTGCTCATCGATGTGGCACTCACCGCCGACAAACCCACCGAAATCTCCACCCGCCTTGACCTCCCGGGCGGTGTGCCCTCCAAAGCACAAGACCGCTACGAAGCCCAGACCGGCAGCCAGGTGGGCTCCGGCTGGACCAAGATTGGCATTGGCACCGGTGCCTGCATTGGCATTGGCTGCGTGTCGCTCGTGGGCGTCACCTGGGCGGTGGCCGTCCCCACCACCGACGCGTCGGCCGTCGTCGGTATCACGGCACTGTTCCTTGGTCCGGTTGCTGCTTTGGTGGCGGGCGGCGTTGGATGCGGCTGGGGCGGCATTGACCTCCTCACCCTTCCCAAAAAACCCCTCCCCGATGAACGGCTCCACGAGGTCAACATCCGACGGGACGGCGAAGCTGCCGAGAACTACACGGTCGGATCCACCATGGCCCACTAGCTCTTTCAATTTAGACCCTTACGCGTCGTCTCCTGTCGCGCTTTGCGACGAACGCAACGGATGTTGTGCAGGCGCGATAACCTCTTTGCGTCTGCCCTTTCGGCTCACGTTCTGGCTGGTGCCGCACAGGAGTTTCCCATGACCGTCAAGCTCAACTTCGAACTCAGCAAAATCGGCATCCAGCAAAACCAGCAGCAGCAAAAGCAGCAGAAGAAAAACGACGGCGGCGGCATGTTTGGCAACCTGCTGAAGGTCGGCCTGATGGCAGCTGCAGTGTTCTTCACCGGCGGCGCTGCCCTCCCCGCCATGGGCGCCATGTTTGGCGGTGGCGCGGCTGCGGGAGGCGGCTTGGCCGCCATGTTCGGCGGTGCTTCGGGCGCGGGCGGCATGTTTGCGAGCGTGTTCGGCGGCGCCACGGCTGGTGGCGGTGGCATCTTCGGCATGTTCAGCATGAGCGGCGCCGGCGGCGTGATGAGCGGCGCAGGCGGCATGGAGAGCCTCATGGGCGCCATGGACACGGTGAACATGTTCGGCTCCATCCACGACTCGCTGAACAGCAACTGCTGAGTCTGACGAAGCGTCCCACGCTTGCATCGCCCGCCTTCGCGGGCGATTTTCGTTGCCATTCCTGCATCTGACGAGAGTTGACCATGGCCGCAAACCCCGAGATGACCGCCCGCTTTGTTGAGATTTTCACCCGCAAAGACGGCGCCGGGCAGCTGGTCTACCCCCAAGAAGAGCAGCAGCAGCTCATGCCGGTGTTCTTGCTGAAGATCGCCGACACCATCGGGTATGAGGCCTTGCCCCCGCACATGCAGCGCGCCCTCGACGGCACCCTCAAAGCCATCGGCATCACGCCCGAAGACAGCGAGCCGGCGGCGTTGGAGAAGATCGGCGTCTACTTCGCGACCCTCGAACAGCAGGGCTACAACCGCGACCTCGTCAACGAAGTCACCGCGGTCTTTCATGAGTTCGGCGTCAAACTCCTCGAAGAACAGCAGAGCACCGCCGGGCAGAAGTTTCAGGAGCTCACCGACAACCAGGGCGTGAAGAACGCGCCCAAGATGTCGTTTGCGCCTCCGGTGCGGCTGAACCAAAAGGTTCGACGTGGGCTGAGCAAAAAGCCTGAGTAGACAGCCTGGTGACGTCGTCGCGGCCCGTCTGAAAACAGTCGTCCTCCTCGCCGGAGACGGTCTCGCATGTGACGAGGCCGCCGGCGACTGCGATGCGCGCGCGCGTCGGTGTCGAGGCCAAAGCACACCCGCGGCGCAACGTGACGACGTCGGTGAGCATGAGGTGCGGGCACCGTCGACCATTTGCAGTCCGCCGCCATGCAGCAGACCCAGGCGCCATGCTCCACTGCAGTTGGTCGTTCAAGGCTGGACGAGGTGCGCGCGACGCCCCCGTCCAGACTCACCAGCGTTGCGACGTCGGATGCAGTTGCAGCTCGTCGACGAGGACGTGGGGCGGCGCCTCCAGCAGATGCCGCACAGACGCTGCGACGTCTGACGCCTTCAACCAATGCTCTTTGTAGTCGGCCCCTTGCTCGCTGTCGGCAAAGGACGTGTCGATGAGCCCGGGATACACACACGACACACGAACCCCGTCTTGCTGCACCTCCTGGCGCACTGCGTCCATGAACGCGCGTTGGGCAAACTTGGAGGCGCAGTACACGCTGCCGTTGGCAAACGTGCGCTTGCCGACGTCAGAGACGATGGCGACGAGATGGCCTCGACGTCGTTCGCGCATGTGGGGCACCACCGCCTTGGTCAGCAAGAACGTTCCCTTGACGTTGACGTCCATGACGCGGTCGTAGTCGTCGACGTCGAGGTCGACGACCGACTTGAACACCCCGACCCCTGCGTTGTGAACGACGACGTCGATGCCGCCGTACGTGTCGAGCGCTTGCTGCACGAGGCGGTCGATGTCGGCAGGCTGGGAGACGTCTCCGACGACGGGAAGCACCTCGCGGTGTTGACTGCGCATCTCGTCGACGAGGTGCATCTGCGTCGACTCCGACCGTGCCAACGCGACGACCTTGGCCCCGGCCGTCGACGCCATCCAACAGAGTTCGCGGCCGAGCCCACGGGAGGCACCAGTGACGACGACAACTTTGTTTTGCAGCGACATGACCTCTCCTACAAATCGATGAGGCCGCCCTCGCCTTCAATCAGCTCCAATGGCGCTGGCGGACGGTCTTCCACCGACACCATCGGCGCCGTGCCTTTTCTGAAGACTTCCCAATAGGCGCCCTCAGGCAGTTGCAGCTGCTCGACGGTGCCGGCTTCGTCGCCGGTGGCGTCGGCGACTTCTTGCTCGGCGTTGCGCTCGGCGACCTCAAGCGCGGCGAGCGGGTCGGCCAAGATGGCTTCGCGCGCGTCGTCGTCGGTCTCGATGAGGGCGAAGGCGGCGTCGATGTCGACGTCGTCGTCGGCGGTGGCGTCCATCTCAGAGGCGGTGGGGTCTTCAGGAACACTCGGCTCTTCGGTCACCAGCTCCGTCGGCGCCCGCAGCCCCGAACGACGGTCGATGGCGACGCGCTCGACGCTGTCGGGCTTTTCGAAGGTGAGCTTCTCGCGGTCTTTGAGCGCCGTCTTCATGAATTCCAGCCAGATCGGCAGTGCTGCTTTGCCGCCATATTCGCGGTGCCCGAGCGGAGCGTTCGAATCGAAGCCGACATAGGCGCCAGCGACGAGGTCGGGCGTGTAGCCCACGAACCACACGGTGCGCGCTTTGTTGGTGGTGCCGGTCTTGCCGGCCACCTGACGTTCGAGCACTTTGGCGCGTTTGCCGGTGCCCTCCTCGACGACGGAGGTCATCATGTCGGCCATGACGTAGGCGGTCTCTTCGTCAAACACTTGCACCGGCTCTGGCCGACACAGCGCTGGAAGCTGTTTGCCGTCGGCTTTGGCGTCGGCACACGCCTTCGACGCCAAGTCGAGTTCTTCGCCGGTGTGGGTCTTCACCTTGCTCATCAGACGTGGCGGCGCCCACATGCCGCCCGCCGGAAACACCGAGTACGCATTGATGAGCGACAACGGCTGCACCTCAGCCGTGCCCAGGGCAAGCGTGAGGTTCTGCCGGGTCTTCTTGAGGCCGTCGAGCATGCCCATGCGTTGGGCGAGGTTCACGGTGTCTTCAACGCCCACTTTCTCGAGCAACGTCACCGAGCAGGTGTTGATGGAGTAGGTCAAACAGGTGCGCAACGTGATGTCGCCGCGGTAGCGGTTGCCGGCGTTTTTCGGCCGCCACGGCTTGCCCGTCCAACGGTCGAAGATGGTCTTCTGCGCGTCGGTGATGAGGCGGCTGACTTGTTCGTCGTCGTCGACAAAGCCCACCGGCGTGAACTGCTTCTTTTCGATGCCGAGGCCGTAGATGAACGGCTTGAACGACGAGCCCGGCTGCCGCTTGGCTTGGGTGGCGCGGTTGAAACTGCTCCGCTTGTAGTCATAGCCCCCGACGAGGGCGAGTACGTCGTGGGTGTGGGGGTCGACGGCGACGAACGCGCCTTCGACGCGGGGGGTCTGCTCGAGGTGCACCTCGGCCCACGGCTGCATGAGCTTGCCGGCCTTGTCTTTCTTGCCAGTGACAAAGGTGTCGACCATCACCAGCACGACGTCGCCGACGTTGACGACGTCCGACACCTTCTTGGGCGCCTTTGTCCACTTGGTGGGGTTGAAGTCGCGAGCCCACTGCAAACTCTTCAACGTCATGACGCCGTTGAGCGTGCCGAGATCGACGACGGCGCGTTTGCCGACGTTGTCGACCTTGGTGACCGCAGCGGCGACGATGAGGCCCGGCTCCAGCTTTGTGGTGCGCACCTTCAGCAGGGCGCGCTCCATGCGCTCACGGTCGGATTCTTTCGGCTTCTGTGCGCCGTCGCCGTTGCCCTTGGTGCCGAGCTTTTTCTTCGCCGCCGACGACAACGTGAGGTCTTTGGTGCGCAGCCGGCTCAAGTCCCACACCGGACGTTCGTCGATGCGCAGCATGTTCTTCAGCTCAGGGGTCTCCTCGGGCGGGAACCGCTTCTTGCGTTCTTCGTCGAGGAGGGCGACGAATCCTTTGGCTTCGTCTGGGTCCAGCCGCACCAACGGGCCGCGGTATCCCTGCCGTTTGTCGACCTCGCGCAGCCCGTTTTGCATGGCCTCCGTTGCTGCCTTTTGCAGTTCGGCGTCCATGGTGGTGTAGACCTTCAAGCCGCCGCGCTCGACGACGTCGCTCTTGCACTCGGGGATGCCGCGCTCGTTCTTCTCGAACTTGCCGTAGCGGTTGCACAGGTGGCGACGCACCTCCTCGGCGTAGTACGGCGCCACCCCCAGGTATTTGGGCCGCTCGGGATGCACCCGCACTGGCTCCTTCAGCGCTGCTTGCTGCTGGTCGGCGGTGATCATGCCGTTCTTTTGCATCTGTTCGAGCACGTAGTTCTTGCGGCCGCGCACCCGCTTGGGGTCGGTGAAGGGGTTGATGCGGTTGGGGTGCTTGGGGATCGACGCCAACACCGCCGCCTGCCCCAGGCTCAGCTTCTCGACGGGCACGCCGTAGTACAGCTGTGCGGCCTCCTCGACGCCGTACACGCCGTGGCCGAAGTAGATCTGGTTCAGGTAGAGAAAGAGGATCTCGTCTTTGGTGAAGTGCCCCTCGATCTGTTTGGCGAGGAGCATGTCTTTGAGCTTGCGGGTGAAGGTCTGCTCGTTGGTGAGCAAAAACGTCTTCGCCGTCTGCTGGGTGATGGTGGAGCCGCCCATGCGACGGCCGCCGATGAGGCGGTGGCGGATCTCAAAGGCAATGGCTTTGGCCACGGCGAGGTAGTCGATGCCGCCGTGGGTGTAGAAGTCTTTGTCTTCGGCGGCGATGAACGCGTTCTTCAAATGGTCGGGCATGCGCTCGACGGGCACGACCGTGCGTTTTTCTTTGTAAAACCGCGCGACCATCTCGCCGTTTTTGTCGAACACCCGGCTGATGACGCGTGGACGGTAGTCCTCCATCGACTTGATGTCGGGCAGATCCCGGCTGACGACGACGACGACGGCGGCGAAGGTGCCAACGCCAAAGGCGCCCACAGCCAGCACCGTCGTCAAAATGCGCTTCAGCCATTTCTTGGCGGGAGAGATCTCAACAGGAGCTTCTGCTTTGTTGCTCATGCACGTTCGCCTTTGCCGACGGGGTCGAGACCAACGGCGCATGACCGCTCATCTCCCATCCCCTCGTGTCGACGACACCTTGTGTCTTCACCGGCGCATTTGCAACCGGCCCCACAGCAACCACCGAGCCAATGCCGTCGATTCCTCCGTCGCGTGCGCCTGCACCTTCGGCGTGACAGCGCTCGCACTCGACTTCGCCTACATTGTCTTTCATTTGCGTGAGCGTGGATGGCGGTGTCCAACGCCATAGGAGGTCTTCATGCCGACTTGGGTGACTCTTCGACTTTGTGTGCTGGTGGCGTTGTCGACGCTGCTCGGCTGCCGCTCGCCATTGCCTGACCTCGACGACGCCCACCGCGATTTGTCAGACGCCCTCCCCGCGTTTGTCGGCGCTGAGGGCTTTGGCACCGACACCACCGGCGGCCGTGGCGGAGACGTTCTCGTCGTCACCACCCTCGACGCCGACGGTGCCGGCTCCCTCGCTGAGGCCCTGGCGCATCCCGCGCCGCGCACCGTCGTCTTCGCCGTCAGCGGCACCATCTGGCTCGCCGCCAACCTCGTCATCGACCAGCCCTACCTGACGCTCGCCGGGCAGACCGCGCCGGGCGACGGCGTCACCTTGGCGGGGGCCGGGCTGTCGATCCGCACCCACGACGTCGTCGTGCAGCACCTGCGGATCCGCGTGGGGGACGGCGAAGGGCACAACCCCGAAGACCGCGACGCCGTCCAGCTCATCGGCGTCGACGATGGCAGCGTCGAGGTGGCCCGCGTGGTCATCGACCACTGCTCACTGTCTTGGGCCACCGACGAAATCGCCAGCACCTGGTACCCGGGCGTGCACGACGTGACCTTCTCGCACAACCTCTTTGGGGAGGGCTTGTCGAACTCCCTGCACCCCGAGGGCGAGCACTCCAAAGCTCTGCTCATCGGCGACAGCAGCCGACGCATCAGCGTCGTGCGCAACGTCTTCGTGCACAACGTCGACCGCAACCCCGTCGTCGGTGGCGACGCCACAGCGCACATCGTCAACAACCTCATCTACAACCCCGGCCAGTTCGCCATCGCGCTGTACCAAGGCGCCGGCTGGGGGCCGTCGCTTGCCGCCGTCGAGGGCAACGTGATGATCGCCGGTGCCGACACCGAAGACTGGACCCGTGCCTTGCGCGTCACGGCCGACGCCGACGCCCAAAGCCGGGTGTACGCCGTCGACACCGGCACCGTCGAAAGCGACCACGACGGCGTGCTGACCGACGAGCGTGTCGTCTCGGCAACGCCGACGTCGGTGTGGGCTGCCGCCGACGTCGAAGCCCGCCTGCTCGACGACGTGGGCGCCGTGCCCCTGCGCCGCGACGCCGTCGACCTCCGCCTCATCGCCGACGTGCAGAACCGCACCGGGCGCGTCATCGACTCCCAAGACGACGTCGGGGGCTGGCCCGACCTCGCTGAGGTCAGCAGCGACCCCGTCGAGCGCGGCATGCCCTCCGACGCCAGTGTCGACGACAACGACGACGGATACACCAACCTCGAACACTGGCTGCACGCCCTCGACGCCGCGGCTCGGCCGTCGCCGACAATGTGAAAACGCCTCCCAACTGGGAGGCGCATTCAGCTCACAAACGACGACTTTGCTCAGTGGTCGGCAGGTGCCTTGGCGGCGTCCGGCGTTTCGGTTTTGCCGTCGGCGGCCTTGTCGTTGGCGGCGTTGTCGCCTTTGTGGGCGTCGCAGGCGCAAGGCTTGCCAGCCGCTTCGCAGGCGCAGGTGCCGTCGCCTTTGCAGCCGCAATCGGCTTTGCCGTCGCAGGCGCATTTGGCGTCGCCGGCTTTGGCATCGGCGTGGTGCGCGCCCTCAGCGTCGTTGCTGCCGCAGCAGCCTTCGGCGGCTTTGGCGTCGTCTTTGTGCCCAGCTTTGTGGTGGCCCGCTTTGTCGCTGTCGCAACCGCACTCTTCGCCGTTTTTGTGCGCGTCACAGCTTTTGCCTTCGCCGTGGTGGTCGGCGTGGTGGTCGCCGTGGGCTTTGCCGTGGCCGTTGGTCGCCGTGGCGTCGGCTTTGGCTTTGGCGCCGGGCAACTTCACCGGAGGCCCGGGCTCGGCCGGCATGTTGATGCTGTAGTGCACGCCGATGGAAGCGAAGTAGCCGAGGGCGATGACGGGGGCCCACTTCAAGTGCGCGCCGAAGGTGTAGATGCCGCGGGCTTGGCCCATGAGGGCGACGCCGGCCGCCGAGCCGATGCTCAGCATGGAGCCGCCGACCCCCGCGGTGAGGGTGGCGAGCAGCCATTGGCCGCGGTCCATCTCGGGGAGCATGGTGAGCACGGCGAACATCACGGGGATGTTGTCGACGATGGCCGACAAGAACCCAACGCCGATGTTGGCGGTGGTGGGGCCGAGGCCCTCGTAGGCGAACTTCGAGAGGTTCGAGAGGTAGCCCAGCGTCGACAGACCGCCGACGCACAGGATGACGCCGTAGAAGAACATCAGGGTGTCCCACTCGGCTTTTTCGAGGCGCTTGAAGATGTCGTAGGGCTCGTTGTGCGCGCCCTCGTGGCTCATGGCTTCGAAGGGGTTGTCTTCGTTGGTGGTGGCCGGCTCGGCGCCTTGTGCAGGGGGCACGTGCGGATTGGCGTGGATGTTGTGCGACTTGCGCTTCAGGTAGTAGCCGTAGAGCTTCAAAACGCCGAGGCCCGTCATCATGCCCAGCACCGGGGGCATGTGGAAGAAGTTGTGAAAGCTCACGGCCAACGCGATGGTGCACAAGAACATGCCGATGACGAGGAAGCCCCCCTCGAGGATGTCGACCTTCTCATTGACGGCGGCGGGCTGCCCTTTGCCCAAGAACACGCTCATGATGATGGCGGGCACCAGCCAGTTCACGGCCGAGGGCAGCAGCAACGCGAAGAAGCCGCCGAACTCGATGAGGCCTTTTTGCCAGACCATCAGAGTGGTGATGTCGCCGAACGGCGAGAAGGCGCCCCCGGCGTTGGCGGCGATGACGATGTTGATGCAGCCCATGGCCACGAAGCGGGTGTTGCCGGCGCCGACGGCCATGCACACCGCACCCATCAACAACGCCGTGGTGAGGTTGTCGGCGATGGGCGAGATGAAGAACGACAGCACACCGGTGACCCAGAAGATGGCGCGGAGGCTGAGGCCTGCACCGACGAGCCAGGCGCGCAAGGCGTCGAACACCCGGCGCTCTTCCATGGTGTTGATGTAGGTCATGGCGGCGAGCAAGAAGAGGAAGAGCTCGCAGTACTCCAGCAGGTTGTGGCGCACGGCATGCTCGGCAAACGTGGCGTCGGCGCCGTGCTTGGGCAGTTGCCAGGCCACCAACAGCCAGATGAGACCCGCGGCCACGATGACGGGCTTGCTTTTGCGCAGGTGGATGACCTCCTCGAGCATCACCAAGATGTACGACGCCACGAAGATGCCCACGCAGGCGTAGCCCACCCAATGTTGGGTGAGGTCGAACTGCTGTGCGCCTCCTGAGGCAAAGACCTCGCCGCCGACAAACAGCGGAATCACCACCAGCGACAACAGCAGCCACGGCAGGGCCGACATCAGCGGCTTTTGGGCGAGGGCTGCACGTGCGGCTGCAGCAGAAGAGGCAAAGCGGGTGCGCATGGGGTCTCCCAGGGCTTTCACGGAATGCAGAGATCGTGAGCGAAGCCCTACCTCTGTTTCGTCCGTGGTTTCATCCGCTTGAGCGCATGCCACAACGATGGGGAGCGTCCAGCCCCGTGTGCACAAAGATCATGCGTTTTTTCAGCGCTCTCCCCTCCCGCGCCTGGCGACGGGCCCCACAGAGGAGCAGCAGCGGCCCCAGATGGGATCCACGCACAGCAGGCTCAGGCCTTCTCTCCCGCGTTTTCTACAGTTGTTGACGACCGCCGCACGCGCAGAAATGACAATTGGCTGTCTCAGGGCGGGTCCGCTTCATGAAAAGACGGGCAAACCATGGCTGAGAGCGGCTGAACACGTCACAATGCAGCAATGCCCAATCCGACGACAACCGTCGACATCTGACGACCATCAGTCGACCGCCAGAAAGCCCCCGCCTTTTGACCCGCATCCGCATTTCTCCCGTGTCAGACGACTTGCTCGTGGTGGTGGTGCCCCGGCACCACGGCGACGACGAGGTGCTCACGCTGTTGGAGGGGCTGGCACGGGAGATTCCCCGTCGTGGCACCCGTCGGGTGCTGCTGGATTTGCGGGCCACCTTCGGCGTCGCCCGGCCGTTGTCGCCCAAGGTGTTTTCGACGCTGATGGAGGCGGTGGAGCTGATCAAAGAGTCGCTCGAAGACCTCATCATCGTCGTCGACCGCGATGACGGCATGGCGCAGAAGATCATTCGGGGTGCGTTTGCTTTGTTGCCGACGCCGTTCGCCATTCACTTCACCGCCGACATGGCAGAAGCCGAACGGCTGTTCGGTGTCCCCCTGCAAGAACTCCTGCCGACGGCGGCGGGGTCGGCGTCTGCGTAGATCTCGGCCGCTGCTGCGCTTTGTTTTTGCCGCGTGAGCGCGGCACCATACGCGTCATGCATGTACGTCTATCGCATCCGTTGTCCCATTCGTCCCTGTTGAACGTCCGCCCCTTCTGCCTGGTGACGGTCGCCCTCGCCGCTCTGTTGGTCGGGGCCTGCCCGTCGGGCACCGACGGCTGGGAGCCGGAGGCGTGGCCTGAGCCGGAGCCGTGGCCCGAGCCTGAACCCGACAACATCTGGTGGGAGCCCGAGCCTCCGCCAGAACCCGACGCAGGGCTGTTTGAACCCGACGCCGCCCCCGAGTCGCCCTGTGAAGAAGGCGCCTACCTCGGCCCCGGCGACGTGTGCGTCGAGCGCCAGGCCTGTGCGCCGTGGGAGACCGGCTTTGTGCCCACCGACCCCACCCTCGACACGGTCTGCCGGCCGCATCCCCTCGGCGTCAACGCCCAGCACAGCTGCACCCTCGACGCCAGGGGTGGCATGCAGTGCTGGGGCGACAACGCAGCCGGGCAGGCAGCGCTCGCCTTTGGCGCTGGGCAACCCTTTCGCGACGTCGACACCGGCCTCAACCGCACTTGTGCCATCGGCCACAACGGCCGTGCCGTGTGCTGGGGCGACATCGAATTCCCCGCCGACAACCCGCGGTTCACCCAGCTCAGCGTCGGAGGCATCGCCTGTGGCGTCGATGAGGGGCACGCGTTGCACTGCTGGGGCGAGGGCCCTGAGGCGCTGCGCTTTGACGTGCCCAGCGGTGCCTTCACCAGCGTCGACGTTGACACCTGGCACGCTTGTGCGCTGCAGCTCGACGGCGCCGTGCGCTGCTGGGGCGACAACACCAACGGCGTTGCACCCAGCGCCGGCTTTGCCGATGGGCCCTTCATCGACGTCGACACCGGTGAAGGCGCCACGTGTGTGGTGCGCGAAGCGGGCGACATCTCGTGCGTGGGCGCGCCTGGCGACCTCCGCGCCATCGATCTCGCCGGCGACTACACCCAGGTGTCGGTGGGGCACGAGCACGCCTGCGCCGTCACCGCCGAAGGCAACTTGGTGTGCTGGGGCAACCTCATCGACGTCCCCGTGGGCGACGTTCCCGACGGCACGTTTGTGTCGGTCGAGGTGGGCCACGCCTACGCCTGTGCCGTCGACATCGACGAGGGCGTGGTGTGTTGGGGCCACAACTTCATGCAGCAGGCCCGGCGGCCGCGTGACCGCATCGTCAAAGCCCTCCCCGAAAATGCCTCTGCCGTTGTGCTCTACGAAGATGGCACCGCCGACTCCAACGCCGGACGCCACGTCGACGACACCGACCTCGTCGACATCAGCGCCTCGACGTTTCAACGGTGCGGACTGCACGCCGACGGCCAGGTCACCTGCTGGGGTGAAGCCGGCGTCGCCGCCACCGCCCCCCACCCAGACGACCGCTTTTTGCAGATCAGCGCCGGTGACTTTGCCTCGTGTGGCGTTCGCGACGACGACACCTTGGCCTGCTGGGGCTCGACGACGCTGACCCCTCCCAGCGGCACGTATTCTGAAGTGCACGTGGGTCTGGGCGCTGCCGCTTGCGCCCTGTCGTTCGAGGGAGAAGTCGCCTGCTTTGGCGACGACGCCGACCTCGTGGGCGACGCCCCCACCAGCGCCGGACACACCGCTCTCTCTGTCAACGAAGGGGCCTGCGTGCTCACCGGCGACGAAGGTCCATTTTGTTGGGGCACGGTCGAGATTGAGGCCAGCCCCGGCGCTGGCTCCTTTCGCCACATCACGGGCGACGGCATGAATGGGTGTGCCATCGAAACCAGCGGCGAGCTCTTCTGTTGGGGCGGCGTGTTCAACCGCACGGGCATCTCCAACGACGTGCATTGCCGGGGGCAGACCTGTTGCACGGTGTTCGACGGCTCCGCCGGCTGTTGGGGAGAGCGGCACCTGGCGCTGCATCCGCCGCCCTTTTGGCCTGGCAACTGACGCGCCCGCCGGCGTTTTTGTCTCGCAAGCCAGACTCCTGCCTCGCACCCTCGGTTGTCCCCAGCTATAGGGTCGCCAGCCGCAGGAGCCAGCATGCAGGGATCGAATCCATCTCGCCGACTTCAAACCCCACGGGCGTGGTTGACCTTCATCGCCACCTTCTTCTTCGCGACGTCTGCGTTCGCGGCCGACAAAGAAGCGCCGGGGTTCTTTGAGAAGCTGGCCCCCATCGCCATCCTCCTCGTGGTGGTGGCCATCGTGCTCAGCCGGCTGCCCAAAGTCGAAGGGCTCAACCACACCAAAGAATTCGTGCAGCGACGCGTGTTCAACTGGCTGCCGCTCGGGCTGACCTACGCCTTTTTGTACATGGGTCGCTACAACTTGAAGGTCTCCAAGTTCGCCTTCGAGAACATGAAGGGCGTCGACGGCGGCGCCATGATGGGCAACGACGACTTCGGCTTCATCTTCGGCGTCGGCACCATCGTCTACGGCTGCAGCTTTCTCATCAACGGCCCCCTCACCGACCGCTTGGGCGGCAAGTTCGCCATCCTCCTCGGTGCGGGCGGCGCCGCCATCGTCAACCTCGTCATGGGCCTGTGCTCGCTGTCGTTGCTGCACAAAGGCGCCGGCCACGAAACCATCGCCGGCAACTTCACCGCTCTGTTCTCGGTGTTGTACGGCTTGAACATGTACTTCCAGAGCTTCGGCGCCGTGGCCATCGTCAAGGTCAACGCCCCATGGTTCCACGTCAGAGAACGCGGTGTGTTTGGCGCCATCTTCGGCATCCTCATCTCGCTCGGCGTCTACTTCGCCTTCGACCTCGGCTACATGATTCTCAAAGGCTGGGGCCTGGAGTGGGTGTTCTTGACCCCGGCCCTCCTGCTGGGCTTGTTCTGGATTGTCGACTTCACCGTCGTGAAAAACTCTCCGCTGGAGGCTGGTCAAAAGGACTTTGACACCGAGGACGCTTCCTCGGGAGCGGCCGAAGAAGCATCTGACGACGAGGTCTGGTCTGACTTCCTCGCCAGTCGCGGCCGAACGGACATGAGCGTCCCTGGTTTTGTAAAGGCGATTCTCATCGCGCTCATCCGTGCCGGCAAGGTCTTCAAGATGATGCTGACCAACCCCATCATCTTGACCATCGCCGGCATCGAGTTCTGCTCGGGCTTTTTGCGGCAGGCGATCATGCAGTGGTACCGCACCTTCGCCAAACAAACCGACGTCGCGCTGCACCTCAAGGGCGACTTCGTCTACGAGAACTGGGGCATGCTGTTGTGCTGCGCCGGCATCATGGGCGGGGTCGTCGCCGGCATCATCTCCGACCGCGTCTTTCATTCGCGTCGGGGCCCGGTGGCGTTCATTCTCTACGCCGTCATGCTCCTCGGCGCCGTGGTGCTGACCTTCGCCTACAAGACGCCCTACGTGGGCTGGCTGGTGGTGTTCATGTCGATGGCCGTCATCGGCGTGCACGGCATGCTCTCAGGCACGGCGTCGATGGACTTCGGCGGACGCAAAAACGTCGGCGTCGCCGTCGGCATCATCGACGGGTTTGTCTACTTGGGCACCGCGGTGATGTCGTTCACGTACGGCGCCATCCTCCCCAAAGAAGAGTTGGACGCGAACGGCAAGCTCATCGGCGCCGTCACCGACCCCGACAACTGGATCGGCTGGCCGGTGGCGATGATTCCCTTCGCCCTCATCGGCGCCGTCTTGGCGACGCGGGTGTGGAACGCCAAGCCCAAAGGCAAGAGCGCCAAGTAGAGAGCGCCCAACGGCATTCTCTACAAGAATGCCCCTGTGAGGCCTACAGGCCATCACAGGGGCATTTGTCATCGAGTCTGGAGTGCCGGCGCGCAGGCGCGCACGGCGGGCTCCAGCCTAATCGTTAAAGTCTCGGAACGTTGTGATGCCGTCGTCGAGGTCGGGCGCGCCGGGGGCGGCGTGGGTGTCGATGAAGCCCACCTCGGCGTCGGGCCAGCGCTGCTGGAACATGTTGCAGTTGCCGGGCTCGTTGTCGTACGCGCCGACCACCTTGCCGAGCCCGTCGATGAAGTCGACGGCTTCGGTTTTAAAGTCGAGGTCGGCGGTTTCGAAGTCGGGCTTGAGCACCATGTTGGTGCGCACCACGCCGACGGGGAAGGCTTGCTGACGCAGAGCCCCAGCGCAGCCTTTGAGCATGCCGGGGGCGTCGCGGCCGGTGAGGTACACGATGTGGGCGCCGGCCTCGTAGAGCACCTTCACGAAATGCACGGCGCCCGCGATGGGCTCGTCGTACGACTGGTAGTCGTCGGTGAAGAAGCGGTCGAACCAGAACTTGGTGGCGTCTTTGACCAGGGCCTCGTCGGTGTGCTCGAGGAGGGCCAAGGTGTCTTTGAGCAAGTACGGCAAGCCGGTGCGGTTCATGGCGTCGACGGCTTTGCGCAAGTCGGGCAAGTCGTGGCTCTCGGCGAATTCGACGAGGATTTGCCACGTGCGTGGCCCGTTGTCGAAGAGGGTGGCGTCGAGGTCGAACACCACCACAGGACGCTCGCCAGCATCCACGGCGGCTTTGACGGGCTCAAGAACGGCTTGCAACAACTTGCTCATGCGTGCCTTCTGCGTGGCCATCGGCGACCACCAAGACGGGCGCCGCAACGACGCTCCGCAGTTCGATCTGCGCATTCCACAACGACGTCGATGGCGCAATCGTCGCCGGGTCATTGCTTCGCAAAGACCCGATGACTGTTGCTCGTCGTCACCGTCTGGTGCCGGGCATATTCGAGCGTTGCTGTGTTTTGCCGTCGGTCGAGCCTGCGGCAAACGCAAAACGCCCCCGCTGAGGTCGTCAGGGGGGCGCTTCGGTGCTTGGAGATTCTTCTCAAAGGTTGAGCGTGGTGCGACGGGCTTCTTCGTAGCCGCCGACGCCAGCAGAGCCGTCGGGCCAGGCGTCGATGACCACGTTCTTGCCTTTGAGGGCGTCGTAGTCGAGTTCGAACTCCGGGCTCAGCGTCGAGTGGTGGCTGTCGGTGGCGCGTCCGCTGCCGCCTTCTTTGCCCGTGACGTCGAACTTGAGCTGCTTGATGACCTTGCCGTCGACCTTCACCTGCACGTTGTAGGTGTTTTCTTTGGAGAACTTCTCGCCATGCAGCAAGCCGCTGAGCTGCTTGCCGATGTCTTGCAGCAGCTCGGTGGCGTCGGCTTTGGACATGCTGTTGCCGCCGTTGCCCTCGAAAAGTTGCACCATGTAGTCGGCGACGCGTTCAACGCCGTCGGTCTTGGAGATTTCTTCTTCAGCCAATCGTTTCATGCTGGAGTTGCCGCCGAGCACTTTGACGACGTCGGCTTTGTCGAGCTTGAAGCTGCCGTCGGCGCCTTGGAGTTGGCGGGCGACGTCGCCACCGAAGCTCTTGCCCGACCACTCGCCGGCGTGCCACGAGGGCATGCAGGCCACTTGCAGCTTGAGCTTGCCGTCTTTGGGCGGCTTCACGAGGTAGTTTTCCATGCCTTTGTGCGTGCCGTAGGCGAAGCGCACGCTGTACATGTCGACGTTGGCCACCACCATGGTGTTGGCGGCGTCGCGGCTCTCGCCGAGGTGGTCTTTGACGCTTTGGGCGGAGCCGGAGCGCACCAAATTCAGGCCGGTCCAGCCGAGGTTGCGGCCGCCGCTGTTGCCAGCGGTTGCTTGGGCCGCACGCAGCGCGATGGCAGCGTCGGGGACGGTGGGGGCCGACCAGCCTCGTCCGAAGCGTTCGGAGACGGAGGAGAAGCGGGCGCGATCGGCAGACGAAATGCTGGTCATGGGGGGCCTTTGGGAGCCAGGAGGCAGAAGTGGTCACGGCCTTGAGCCGTGTTCAATGTTTCAAGGAGGTGTCGGATTTGGCGCGTGGCCGATGGATCCAGGAATGCCGCCTAGTTGGCGTCGTCTTTGCCCCAGTTGTGGAAGGCGAGCGCGTTCCCGGCTCCGGCTTTTTTGCCTTCGGCGACGTTGGCCTGGCCGGCGTCGATGGCCTTTTGCGCGACGGCCGCAGCGTTGAGGTCGGAGGCGGCTTCTTTGCGCTCGTCTTTGACGACCTTTTTGCCGTCTTGCCACTTCACATCGACGGGGGGGTGCTTGCTCTGGTTTTGCAGGTTCACCTCGTAGGAGTTGCCCTGTTTGTCGTCGACATGCACGGCGGTGCCGTCGTCGAGGGTCTCGCTCGCCTTGGCCTTCTTGAGGGCCTTTTCAAGCTCGGTGTCGAGGATGCTCACGGGGTCTCCTGTGCAGAACAAAAAGCGACGGCCACCGTAGCACTGTGACGGGCAAAGGGAAGTTGACGACGTGGGGCGCGTTCAATTTGCACAAAAAAGCGCCCCCAACAGGAGGCGCTTTCTGTGATGGCGCACTGGGGCGCGCCTGGTCAGTCGAGGGGGTGGCAGTAGGTCTCGTAGTGCACCTGAATGCGTGCGCCGCGGGCGGGGATGGAGCCTGGGTTGAACACGATGGAGTTCGATCCCGAGTCGTAGAAGTAGCCGTCGGCGGCGCCGTCGCTGGTTTGGGCCACAGCGTTGCAGGCGCCGAGGTTGCCACCGCCGTCGCGTTCCATCACGCACACGGTGAGGGTGGCGGCGTCGGCGGCGCGCGACAGGAAGTATTCGACACGCAAGCCAAGGGAGTCGAGACCGAGGTTGCCCATCATGGACGTCCAGTCGGCGTTGCAGATGGACTCGAAGCGGCCGTTCAGAGCGGCGACGGTGTCTTCGTAACGGGCGTCGCCTGCGACGGCCTCACCCGAAGGAGGCGTGCAGCCGCCGTTGGGGGCCGCGATGGCCGAGAGGGCGACGAGGGAGTCGTTGCGGAAGCCCTTCAGGTTGCGGAAGAAGTCGACGTAGAGGTCGATGGGGCCGCGGCTTTGGTCGGGCTCATCGGAGACCACGATGACGTGCAGCTTGGCGTCGTCGCGCATGAAGCCTTCGTTGGGGCCGCCCGGAATGACGTGCTCACCGGAGAGGAAGTTCTTGGCGGCGCCCAGGCCACCCTCGGCGGAGTCAGAGCCGTCGCGGCTGGGGTTCACGTTGCCCGAGTCGGAGACGCGCACGTTGCACTCGAACTGCGAGCCGGGGTTCGACGACGCCGGGGTCAAGAAGCGGTCGTTGCCGGAGCAGGCGGTGTAGTGGCCGCTCATGGGGTCGTCTTCGCAAGTGTTGTTGCCGCTGAGGTCGGGGATGCAGCTGCTGTCGGCGGTGAGCGTGGTGGTCACGCCGATGTGGTAGTCGGCCGCGTCGACGTTCGACGCCGTGAAGAACGAGGGGAAGTTGTCGGCGAGGTTTTGCTGCACGCTCGACATGGAGCCGGAATCGTCGACCACCCACAACACGTCGACTTTGGGGTCGTTGAACTGGTCGAAGATGTCGGTTTGTTCGGTCTCGAGGGTGCCTTCGCCGCGCAGCGGGATGGACACAGGAGGACCTTCTTCGCCGCCTTCAAACGTGGGGATGACCACCTGGCCGGTGACGACGCCGAGGGCGTTGGCGCGGTAGCGCACGTTGATGGGCATCGAGCCGCCGGGGGGGATGGTGTAGGGGAACGGCGAGGTGTTGCCGGTGGCGGTGATTTCGAAGTCGGGCGGGGTGTTGTCGGGGTCGATGAGCGGGTTGCCGATGACGAGGTCGCCCGAGCCGGTGTTGTAGACGGTGACGCGCACTTGGGGCGAGCCGCAGCCGACGGTGACAAGGCCGAAGTCGAGTTCGCCGGGAATGACGTCGATTTGCGGCTTCACAGGCGTGGCGGAGAACCCGAGGGAGAACTCGCCCGGAGGCAGGCCCGACTCCGACACGTCGGTGATGGTGTCGTCGGTGGTGAAGGTCACGCCGTTGCACCGGGTGTTGGGGCCGAGAAGGCCGCAGCTGCTGTTCGACGCCGAGTAGGAGCCGAAGGAGAAGATGTCGAAGGGGTTGCTCGACTCGATGGTGTGGGTGGGCGCGAACAATGCCATGAAGCGGTGGGTGCTGTTGGGCGCGATGGTGATGTTGGTGGCGCCCATGGACACAGGCGAGCCGTCTTCGTTTTCAAGCCCGAACTCGTTTTGCAGGGTGTTAGCGGCCTCGGCCCATTGGATGTTGGAGATGTGGCAATCGGCGTTGCCGATGTTTTTGAACTCGATGGGCAGGCGCTTTTCAAAGAAGATGGAGGTGCGGCCGAATTCGACGGTGCCCCAGCGTCCTTGGGTGGGCACAAGACCGCCGAGGATGCCACCGCCGATGGGGGTGACGTCGAGCTCGCAGTAGGGGGTGCCGCCGCCGGTGGCTTCGAGGTTCACGGTGCGGGTGGGCTCGTTGTTGTCGGTGGTGGTGACGTCGAGGGTGGCGTTGGCGCCGGTGGCCTCCTGCACATCTGGGGCGGTGTAGGCGAGGGTCACGCGCAACAGGTTCTCAGCGTCGGCGGCTTCAGCGGGGTCGCCGTCGCAACCGCGGCTGCCAGCGAGGACGATGGGCAGAGCCGGTGCATTGGGAATGGAGAAGCCGACATCGCCGGGGGTGGGGCCGACGATGCTCTCGACGGTGCAGGCGCACTCACCGACGCTTTGGATGATGAGGTCTTGGGTGGCGGTCTCGGTGGCGGCCACAGCGCCGAACTGCACGGTGCCGGGCACGACGTTGACGCGGCAGCTGGGGGGCGTCACGCCGTCGCCGACGAGCAACAAGGTGTAGGTGGCCTCGAAGGGCGCTTCTGTGGTGAGCTGAATGGTGCCGGCGAAGGTGTCGCGGTAGGCCTGCACCTGCGCGGGGGTGAAGGTCACGTTGAGGACGATGCTGTCGTCGGCTTCGAGGGTGGTGAACGGGGCCACGGGCGTTGCACCGTCGAGGGTGACGGTGAAGGCGTCGTCGGGGTTTTGCAGCATGGCGTAGGTGTCGACGGTGACCGGCTTCACTCCGCAGTTGGTGAGGGTGATGGGCATGGGGTCAGACGTGGTGCCCACGGCGACGGAGCCAAAGTCGAGAATCGCGTTGTCGGCGCACAGACGGCCGGCGGTGCCGGTGGCGGTGAGCTGGATGGCGATGAAGGGGTTGTTGGCGTCGTTGGACTCGATGCGCAGGAAGTAGCTGTAGGCGCCGCCTTCTTGCGTCACGAAGGTGATGGGCAACGCAATGTTCTCGGTGGTGACGCCGTCGTCGCTCTTGGATTCTTCGCCGATGATGTTGGGGAAGGTGAAGGGCGCTTCGCCACCACGGATGCAGGGCGCTTCTTCGTCGATGGCGTCGGCGGCGGAGTTGGCGGCCACCAGGCACACGTTCGCGATCTCCAAAACGCCGGTGTTGCTGTTGAAGATGTTCAGCTCGTGCGTGGCGGGAACACCTTGGTCGACGTCGCCGAAGTTCACGACCATCCAGTCGTCGAGGGTGGCTTCGCTGAACTTGTTGTCGGCTTCATCGATGACGTCGATGTGGGGCTCGGGGAGCGCTTCGACGGTTCCGAGGTCGCAGTCGCAGTTGGCGACCATGAACACAGAAGACAACAACGCCAGACGCAAAAACCGTGGAGAACGGACGGCGGTGACGACGGAACGGGGAGCAACTTGCATGCAATCCACCTTGAGAAAAGGGCACGTGCAAAAGGACGCGTCTGACCTCGGGGAGGTGCCGCTGGCGTGACGTGGTCGACGACAACGCTGGCGTGACGCTGGCCATGGTGTGCCACAGAAGGCGGCAGCTGCACGGCCAAAAAGGCTTGGCAAAAGGCTTTGCTGTGGTTTTTTCTCGCACCCAGACCTTCACGTCAAAGGGGAGTCCGGAAAAACCGGGGGTGTGAACGGCGTTCTCAGCGGGTTGTCCGATGGGAGATGCAACCACCCCGCCCCACATGTAGGACCTGATTCAACGTGGCCTTTGCTGGGTCAAGGATTCGAGATCGTGGACGCTGTTGGGTAGGCTGAATGGTGTTCTCGATGTGGACCAGGGCATGCGGCTGACGACGTCGACAACTGAACTCCGGCTCACGCTGCTGTGGGCAGCGACGGCTCTGCTGCTCGCGGCGTCGGGCTGTACGCACACGTCGTCGGCGGAGGCCTCGGCGTGGAAGTCGGAGCGGGCGCGCAAAACCCGCCAGGTGAAGCATGAAGACGCGGAGATCACCTACGCAGTGATCCCCCCGTCGCACAGCAAGCCGCGATCGAAAACGACGGCCTCGCCGGAGGTGCCAACGCGAACGTGCGGCATGCGCATCGACGATGCCCTCAAAGACTTCATCGCGGAGCGGGTGCGTCTGCGCGAAAAACCGAAGCAACACAAAGGGCACCAAAAGAACTGGAACCGTGTGCTCGAGCGCGTCGACGCCGCCTTGGCGCTCGCACCCGTGGGCGAAGACCTCGGCGCCTTTGTGCGAGCGTATGCGACGTTGTCGTTTGAGCTGCAATCCGACCGCGATCGCAAAGTGGCCCTCGCCGACGACGTGGGCACGCGCACCCAGCACACGTTGCACAGCGTGCAGGGCCGGGTCGAAGAACTGCGGGCGTTGGGCACGGCCGGAATGATGGCGCCCATGCGACGGAGCGAGCCAGGGCTGTTGGTGCTGCATCCGCCGGTGCGTCCGATGACGGTGACGTCGCCATTTGGCTTGCGCACCGACCCCCTGCATGGTCGGCGGCGCTTTCACGCAGGCATCGACGTCGGCGCACGCTTTGGCACCATGGTGTACGCCGCGGCCAAAGGCTGGGTGGTCTACGCCGGTTGGCAGGGCGGATACGGCAACCACGTCGTCATCGACCACGGCGACGGCGTGCGCACGCACTACTCCCACCTGCATGAGTTGTACTTTCAAGCCGGCCAGGTCGTCGAGCAGGGCGACACCATCGGCAGCGTCGGGGCCACCGGCCGGGCGACGGGGCCGCACTTGCACTTTGCCGTCACCAACGGCTTCGGACAGTTCTTGGATCCGCAGGATGCGCTGGCGCACCCCCTCGACACGCGGTTGACCGAGAAGCAGCAGGCCCGGTTGCGCCACATCAAGTTGGCCAAACAAGAGAAGGCCGCGAAGAAGGCGGCGGCGAAAAGGGCCAAAGCCGAAGCACGAGCACGGGCGAAAGAAGCAAAGGCCAAGCGGCTGGCAGAACGGTTGCAGAAAAAGCAGGATCGACGTCGTCGCCTCGCTGAAGAGCGTCGTTTGCGCGCCCTGGCCAAAAAAGACTGGAAGAAGGCGCGGGCCATGCGCCGACTGGCAAAACTCAAGCGGTGGGAAGAAGCGCAAGCCGAAGCCGACGCTGAGAAGACGCCTGCCTCAGCGACGAGCCAAGTGGCCCAACAAGACAGCGCCGACTGACGGCCGAGCTTGCGACACAGGCGCCAACGACTTTGATGGGGGCGCAGGCGCATGTCGTGACGCACGTGCATTTGCTCGGGCGGACGCGGTATCAGACGCCGTGGTCGGCCCAGCGTGTGCAGTCGCGGGTCGCCGTGGGAGGACTGCTTTGAACGCACAAGAAGTGAAGAACGCGACCGAAACCTTTGCCAAGGTGCTGAGCGGCAAGCTCGGCGACACCCTCGAGGCCGTGGTGCTGTACGGCTCGCTGGCCAAAGGCGACTACAACCCCAAGTCGAGCGACCACAATGTCGCGCTGGTGCTGAAGAACGACGACGCTCAGACCTTGCGGCACATTGCGGCGGCGATGCGACACTCGCGTCCGTCGAAGAAGACGAACCTGTTGTTGCTCACCCATGAGGAGCTGAGCAACGCGCGCGACGTGTTTCCGTTGAAACTGCGGGACATCGCCCGGCACCATGACGTCGTGTTTGGGCAGGCCGATGCCCTCAACGACTTTGACGTCGACAACGAGCACCTGGCCCTCGACATCGAAGGCCAGATGCGGGGGCTGGTGATTCGCCTGCGCCGGCTGTTCATTCGCGGTGAAAACAACACCGACTTGTTGCGGCAGAACCTGACGGGCGCGTTTCGGGCGTTCTTGCCCCCGATGGCAGGACTCGTCGAACTCAGCGGCAAAGGGTCGCCGGTGACCAAGGCCGACATCGTGGGCCACATCTCGTCGACGCTGGATGTCTCGGATGCGGCGGCCAAAACGCTGTTGGACATGCTGCAAGCCAAAGCCGCACCGTCGTCGGCCGGTGACTATGACAGCCTGCTTGACGGCACCACCAAGATGCTGCGGGCGGCGGCCGAGAAGGCCGACCAAGCAGGAGGTGCCGCATGAGTGGCCCCCTGTTTCTCTTCTTGTACATCCTGGCGGCGGTGATTTTGCCGTTCTTCTTGAACCGCCGCCTCGTCGGCGTGTTGCTGCTCATCGGCGGCGGCGCTCGGCTGATGTACGCCATGTCGACGGGGCACCGAAACGTCGGCCTCCTCGTCGTGCTGATGATCGTGTTCTTCTTCACCCACATCGTGTTCGGCGGCATTGGCGGCGGTTGGGGCGGAGGCTGCGGTGGCGGATGCGGCGGCGGCTTCGTGTTCTTCGGCGGCGGGGGATGTGGCGGGGGCTGTGGCTCCAGCTGCGGCTCCAGCTGTGGCGGCGGATGCGGCGGCGGCTGTGGCGGCTGCGGCGGATGCGGATGACGACGTCGTTTGCCGACCGGGTGGCACAGCTGCCCGTGCTGGGGGCGGGCCTTGGATACCGGGGTCCGCTCTCGTCGTTGTTTGCCAAAGACAACGCCCAGGCCAACGACGACAAGACCGTGCGCTGCGTCGAGGTCGTCGCCGAACACTTCTTTTTTCGCGGCGCAGAACGGCCAGTGGTGCTGCAAGACCGGCCGGTGATGGTGCACGCCCTCGACCTGTCGCTCGGCAGCCCTGAGCCGGTCGACGACGCCTACGTGCAGCGGCTCGTCGACGTGCAGCGGGCGTTGTCGCCGGTGTTGCTGTCAGACCACCTGTGCTTCACCAAAGCCCATGGCGTCGAGCTGGGGCATTTGAATCCCATCCCGCCGACGCTGCGCTCTGTGCGTCGCGTGGTGGAGAAGATTCGTCAGGTGCAAGAGACGACCGACAGCTTGTTTCTCGTCGAGAACATCACCACCCACTTGCGGTTGCCGGGGGAGCTGAAGGCGGCCGAGTTTTACCAGCGGGTGTGTGACGAGGCCGACTGCGGGATGCTTCTCGACGTCACCAACGTCTTGGTGACCTGCAAGAACTTCGGCTACGACCCCCTCGCCTATCTCGACGCCCTCGACCTCTCGCGGGTGGTGCAGCTGCACGTCGTCGGTTACACCACCGGCCCTGATGGGACATTGTTTGATACGCATACCGAGAACACGTCAGACGACGTCTTCGACCTCGTGCAGGAGGTCTTGGCACGGGCGCCGGTGAAGGCGGCCATCATCGAGCGCGACGGCAACCATCCCGCAGACGACCAACTCTTGCATGAAGTCGCGCGCCTGCAGTCGCTGTTTGATGAGCGGGATGAGGACGCTGTGCCGACGACGACGCCGACGGTGCTGTCGTCGACGTGGACGACGGCGTCTGACCCAGCACCCGACGGTGAAGACTTTCTCGATGTGTTGGTGGAGCTGCTCACCAACGAGGAGACGCGGGCGTCGTTTGCACAAGCGCCGTCGTCGTTTGCCACGCAATGGCCGTTGTCGACAGCAGACCGAGCGCGACTCATCGCCCTCGACGTCGACGAGCTGCAACTGCAGGCGGAGGTGCAGATGAAAAAGCGGCTGCACGAGGTCATGGAGATGATTCCGCTGACGGTGCAGCTTCTCGGCGGACGGTTTGCCAGCAGCTTTCGCGCGTACGCCAAGACGGCGCCGTGGCCGACGGGGCACCTGCGCCACGTCGAGGACGCCGTGGCGTTTGCGCAGTGGTTGGAGCGGGAGCAGCCAGAGGACCACCACGGACAAGAGGCAACACGTCTGTTGGGGCACCTGGCGTGGCGTCGAGACCGCAAGCGTTGGACCGGCCAGTTGACGGCCGGACGTGACACCGGGCCGCTGTTGCATTGGACGGTGACCGTGCATGCCCGTCGACGGAGTGTGACGCTGTTGTTTCCGCTGCCGTGGCCGAGACGCTGGTGGCGGCGTTCGAAGCAGACGCAGCCGGCATCGTAGGGCCAAGCTCACGCTTCGCAGTCAAAAGCGCATCGTCAGTCGTCGTCGTTGTCGTTGTTGCTGTCGTCGTCGTCCATGTCCGCCAGGTTCGAATCGACGAGGCGGCGCATGGTCGAATGGCGCGCATCAATAAAATCGCGCAAGCGCTCAGCCTCGTCGCTGCAAGTGGTGGGTCGCTGCCAGAGGTCGTGGTCGACGATGCAGGCCTCTTCGATGCGGGCAAACAGGTCGGCCGCGGCGCGCTGCAGGACGTCGACCGAAAGCTCGGCGTCGAGAGCGTCGCTGTAGCGCGCGACGTGGTCATCCCAGTAGTCGTCGATGCCGAAGTACCGCTCGGCAAATCGGTCGGTGCCGTAGAGCCGACGGCCGGCCTGGCTGGACACCCGTTCGCCGTCCCAGTTGTTGCCCCATGTGGCGTCGGCGTCCCAGGAGATCATGCGCCAGCGTGCCGCGTCGCCCCCGTCGGGGGCCGTGGCGTCGTGAAACAGGTAGTAGTTCTTCGTGTAGGTGTCGCGATTGCCGGCAAACGAATGCACCCTGGCGAACGTGGTGTAATCGCGCAGGTGAAAGACGGGTCGAACGCTGCGGTCGAATGCTTCGAACGTCGCCGGCGTGTTTTGCAGCGTGTCGACGAGGGCGGCGAGTGGAACGCCAGGGTTTGCCGTTTCTCCGCTTTTGACGCTGAAGCCGGCGAGGGGGTTGGCGTTGTCGCCCAGGTGGGCGTCGTGACCGACCGCTTTGTAGAGGTCACCGCTGCGGTTGAGGCCGTTTTTGCGCAAGAAGATTTTGTCGATGCGCTCGATGACGACGTAGAGGCCCCAGAATTCTCCGTTCACCTCGACGACGGCGTGGGACACGCGAGGGGCCAAGCCTCCGGCGGCGCGCACGGCGTCGAACGTCAGCTTGTTGCGGGCGAAGCTGCTGTCGACCCAGGACGCGTGAAACACCAGCCGACGGTGCTCTTCAGCGGCGCCGCCGAAGAGGTCGGTGACGGGCTTGTCGTCGTCGGGGAACGTGAGACGGAAGGACAGCTTGGGGTGCTGGCGCGCCAGGCCACCGTGCAACTGAAAAACGACAGGGGCGTATTCGCGCCCATCAAAGTGCACGCGACTCGGCCGTTCGATGTCGGCCTCGGGGTCGGCGCGCATCTCTTCAAGAAACGCTTGCGGCATGCGGATGGTGATCAGCCGGAGGCCGTGCCGCTCGTCGGCGGGAGGGGGACGGATGGGCCTGTCGGGAGGTGCATCCGGCGCCCCCGCATCGGCTCGGACGTCGTCGCTTGGCAGACACGCAACACAGCTGCCGGCCAGAAGAAAGCCGAGGAAGATGAACTGCAGGGCTTTGAGCGTCTGGCGCATGAAACACCCGTCTTGCGGTGGCGTCAGCCCAGACTGTACCGGCGGACGACGACACTGCGCGTGGATCTGGCGCAGGCCCCCAGGTGTCGTCGACGTGGACCGGTCGCCCGCGCACGTCATTGTTCAGCGCTGAAGAAACGTTAGACTGCATCCATGTCCAACGCCATCCTGCAAATCGTGCCCCTCGGCTTTCCGTGGGCGACGCTCGACCCCTTCTTGTTTTGTGTGCACCACAACGACGCGTACCCCCGTGGCGACGACGCCATGGCCCCGGCGACGTCGCTGGCGGGGCGCAACCTCGGCATGGACTTCGAGGGAAAAGACGGTTGGAGCATGTACCACGGGCGCCAAGTGCCCGGCTTCCCGCGGCACCCCCACCGTGGATTTGAAACCATCACTGTCGTGCGGCGCGGCTTCATCGACCACGCCGATTCACTCGGCGCCACCGCCCGATTCGGCGCTGGCGACGTGCAGTGGATGACGGCAGGTGCTGGCATCGAGCACTGCGAGATGTTCCCGTTGCGCGAGCGCGACAAAGACAACCCCCTCGAGCTCTTTCAGATTTGGCTGAACCTGCCCGCCAAGAGCAAGATGGTCACGCCCTATTTCTCGATGTTGTGGAACGAGCGCATCCCGCGCATCCAGGTCAACGAAGGCAGCGGCGTCGTCGACGTCAAGGTCGTCGCGGGCGCACTGGGCGACGCCTCTCCGTTGGCACCGCCGCCTGACTCTTGGGCATCCGATCCTGCCTCCGACATCGCGGTGTGGACGATGACGTTCTCGCCGTCGTCGTCGATGACCCTGCCCCCTGCCCCGCCGACGGCCAACCGCATGTTGTACGTCTTCGAGGGCGATGCTGTCGTCGTCGACGGAGTCGCCGTCGCTGCAGGCCATGGCGTGCACCTCAGCCCAGAGGCGCCCGTCGTCGTGCAGTCAGGCAAAGACGGTGCCGACATGCTGCTGTTGCAGGGCAGCCCCATCGGCGAACCCGTCGTGCAACACGGACCGTTCGTCATGAACACCAAGGCCGAAATTCTGCAGGCCATGCACGACTACCAGCGCGACACGTTTGGCCTGAAGTGGCCGTGGGGCAAAGACGACCCTGTGCATCGTCGAGAAGAGGGTCGCTTTGCACTGCACCCCGACGGTAAAAAGGACGTCCCCACCTGACGTTGAGGTCGGGGGCCAAGGGGGGTGTCTGTGCTTCGTCTTTGTGTCACGGCGATGTGTGTGGCTCTTGCAACATCGGCTTGTCCGTCGTGTGAAGCGCCGCCGACGGACGGTGGCGTTGTCGACGACAGCGGAGTCGCCGACGACGACAGCGGCATCATCGAGGACGCCGGCGGCGTCAGCGACGCGGGCAGCCAGGATGCAGGATTCGTCCGTGATGCCGGTGATGTCGTCGACGCTGGCAGCAGCGAAGATGCAGGCGCCACCGATGCCGGGGGCGTCGACGACGCGGGCGCGCCGCCCGACGCCGGGCCGGTCGTTGACGCCGGTGCCCGCGCCGACGCCGGCTTGGCCGACCGCCCCTACTTGCGGGTGATGACGTTCAACACGGGGACAGCGCCAGAGCTCGACCACGACGACGGCGACGCCTACACCCAGGCCGAGGCCGGCATTGGCGACGAACACTATGGCAACGGACTCGCCTGGCGCGCCGCCATCACCCAGACCCAGCCGTTCTTCGCCGACACGCAGCCCGACGTGGTGGCCTTTCAGGAGATCTTTCACCCGGGCGACTGCGCGATGATCAGCAGTGGCTTTCACGTCGGTTTCATCTGCGAGGTGTGGCAGGACGGCGACGCCACCGTCGCGCAGATGCTCGTCGGCGACGGCTACCAAGTGGCCTGCCACCTCGACAAGAACGACAAATGCGTCGCCGTGCGACGGGCCCGGGCGTCGATTCGCGGATGCGACGGCGACCTCTGCCTCAACGGTCTCGACGGCGTGCCCATCCCCAACTGTGGCGGCGGCTCTCGCGTCGGACGCGCCGTGCTCGACCTCGTCGAAGGGGGCAGCATCACCGTCGTCTCGGTGCACGGCACCAGTGGCCTCAGCGACGACGACATCCAGTGCCGGGAGAACCAGATCGAGCAGATCTTCACCGACTTCGACGGCGAGCCCGCCGCCAACGGCGAACGCAACATTGTCCTCGGCGACTTCAACACCGACCCTGGCCGCGCCGAGTTCGTCGACAACAGCGCCGACCGCTGGACCGACAAAGTCGGTGGCAGCAACGACTTTCAGTTCATCTCCGATGTCGGGTTCGGCGCCGAGGCGTCGTACTCCGGCCTCAGCATCGACCACGTCGTCAGCGACGTGTTCACGGGCAGCTGCGTGATTCCGGGCGAAACGCCCGGAACCCAGCCGGTGCTCGACATGGTGTACTTCGACCACAAACCCGTGGTCTGCGACATTGACGCGCCTGGGCCCTGACCCTCACACCTTCTCGATGTCGCGGTCGAACGGGTTCGCTGTCGTCCACCAGCCGGTGTAGCCGTTCACCGTTGACGGCGCGGACGACGACGGCGCGTAGCTCACGCTGTTGGTCGGTGTTTCTTGCACGTGCACCTCGGCGACGTCGACGAGAGCGCCAAGGTCTTCAGCGTCGATGAACGCCTCCATCTTGCGAAACAGCAGTTGAGCGATGCGTTCGGTGGTGGGGTCAGACGGAAACGGCAGCACCCGCACGTCGTCAATCGTCTCTCGCAACAGCGGCAACAACGGGTCGTCGACGTGGATGAGCATGCTGTGGTCGAAGGTCTCGTCGAGCAGCTGTTTCCACAAGCGCTTCGCACGCGAAAACTCGACGACCATGTCGGCCTCGTCGAGGTCGTCGGTCTTGGAGCACAAGGTGACGTCGGCGCGCCACGTGTGGCCGTGCGGGGTCATGCACTTGGCGGCACAGCTGTGGGTCAGGCGGTGGGCCGCTTCGAAGCGGTAGCCAAATCGCAGTTGGAATCCCATGAAAACCCTGCCTTTCACCTCGACGGCGCCGAGGAGACCGACGCATGCGGCGTCGCCTCCCCGGTAGCCGATGCGACTGCAAGTGGCTATGCCGTCTGTCTGGAGATCGCGATGTCAGACCCCAAGCCGGAGAACGGCCCCCCTTGCGTGCTTGAAGACGTGCAAGGCGCCCAAGACCACCGAGAAGTGCCCCTCGACCAAGTCGGCGTGAGCGGCTTGCGCTGCCCCATCGTCGTGCTCGACCGCGACAACGAGCGCCAGCCCACCGTCGCCGAAGTCGACCTCAGCGTGAACTTGCCGCACCACTTCAAGGGCACCCACATGAGCCGGTTTGTCGAGGTGCTCGAAGCGCATCGCGGTGAGATGACCATGCAGACCCTGCCGTTGTTGTGTGGTGACCTGCGCGAAAAACTCGAGGCCGAAGCGGCGCGTGTCGTCGCCAAGTTCCCCTACTTCTTGAAGCGCAAGGCCCCCGTGTCGGAGGCCGAAGCCCTGATGGACTACGAATGCGCCTTCGTCGGTGACGTCGACGGCGACCACGCGCAGTTCACCTTGCGTGTGGCCATCCCGGTGACGTCGTTGTGCCCCTGCTCCAAAGCCATCTCCGACTATGGCGCCCACAACCAGCGGGGCATCATCACCATCGACGTTCGCACCCGTGACGACGACGACGGGCAGCCGCAGCTGATGTGGATCGAGGAGGTCGTGGCCCTCGCCGAGGCCTGTGCGTCGGCGCCGGTGTACCCTCTGTTGAAGCGCAGCGACGAGCGACACGTCACCATGCAAGCGTACGACAACCCCGTCTTCGTCGAAGACATGGTGCGCAACGCCGCGGTGAAACTGCAGGCCGACGAGCGTGTGGCGTGGTTCAAGGTGCACGCCGTCAACCACGAGTCGATTCACAACCACGGCGCCTTCGCCGAGACCACGTGGACGCGGCCGTCGTCGGCAGGAGCACCTGATGGGCAAAAAGCGTGACGACAAGAGCAGCACAGGCGATGCCGGATTCGGCGGCCTGGGCAGCGCGTTGGCCGACTTGGGCTTTGCGGCCAGCCCCGCGGCAGAGACCGACGACGTCGACAAGGCGCCGCCCCCAAACGCAACCCCCGACGACGCCCAGCTGGATCGGTGGTTGGCAAAGGCACGGCCGCAAGAAGAGCGCAAAGGGCGCGGTGGCAAGACGGTGACGGTGTTGAAGGGCTTGTCGCTCGACGCCGACGCTGCCGCCGCGCTTGCCAAGTACGCTGGCCGCAAGCTCGGCTGCCGTGGATTTGTCGAAGACGGCGAGGTGGTGCTGTCGGGCGCGCAGAAAATGCGCCTGCACGACCTCCTCCACAGCTGACAAAGCGGCGAGATCGACGTCGTGGCCCTCGCCACATGGCGTTCGGATGTGCGATCCTCCCCCCATGACGTCTCCGTCAGCCCTTTTGGATCCGCCCACAGCGCACGGCGCGCGTGTCTTGGTCGTCGACGACAGCCCCATGGTCTGTGCGTACGTCAAAGAGAAGTTGTCGTCGTCCTTCTTAGAAGCCGACGTCACCACCGTGACCAACGGCGCCGACGCGTTGAAGCAGGCCCTCGACGACACGTTCGATTGCGTCATCTGCGATTTGCGGATGCCCGGCCTCGACGGCTTCGCCGTGTTGCGGCAGCTGCGCCAGCGGTTCAACTTGAATGAGCTGCCCATCCTCATCCTCACCGTCGCCGAGCGCACCCAAGACAAGGTGGCCGGATTTCACGCTGGCGCCTCTGACTTTCTCGTCAAACCCGTCGCTGAAGAAGAGCTGCTGGCCAGAGTGCAAACCCATGTCTTGCTCACGCGCATGCACCGCAAGCTGCAAGTGCTCGTCGACACCGACCCGCTCACCGGATGCGGCAACCGCCGGCTGTTCATGCGCACGCTGCAGCAAGAGACCGGGCGCGCCTTCAGGCACGACCGCGACTTCGGGCTGCTGCTCCTCGACGTCGACCACTTCAAGAAGGTCAACGACACCCTCGGGCACCAAGCGGGCGACGCCGCGTTGCGCGACATGGGCAACTTGCTGATGAAGTCGGCCCGCAAATACGACACCGTGGCCCGGCTCGGCGGCGAAGAGTTCGCCATCCTTCTGCCTGAAACGTCGACCAAAGACATCGTGGCCATCGCAGAGCGCTACCGCATGCTCGTCGAGAAGGGCGTCCCCGGCCGTGATGCGGGCGTGACGTCGCTGACGGTGTCCATCGGTGCCGCCTCTGGCCCCCTCGAAGGCGACCTGTCGGGCGAGCGTCTGTACGGCTTGGCCGACCGCGCGCTGTACGCGTCCAAACACAAGGGGCGCAACTGCGTGTCGCACCTCGGCGCCGACGACGAACGCCTCGACGCAAACGCATGAGTCCGTCGTCGACAATCCATCTGTGGTGGCGGATGGTGCTTTTCATTCTGCTGGGCATGGCCGTGTCGGGGTGCACCGACGGCGTCACCCCACGGCTCACCGACCTGCGCCTCGACGGCCAAGCACCTGATGTCTCGTCGGTGCTTCTGTTTTCGTTCGCCTTCGAAGACGACGACGGCGACCTTGGCGCGGGCTCGCTGGAGACGCATTTCAACGGACAACGCACCGTCCTGCCGCCTCTCGAGCTGGGACCGTTGTTTTTGGCGTCCGACACGTCGCTCACCAGCACCGCAGGCGACGTGGCCTTCGAGGTCGAGCTGTCGCCTGGTGACGACGGCGCCTGGCCAGCGGCCGGCGACGCACTCCGCTTTGGCGTGGTCGTCGTCGACGAGGCCGACCACGCCTCCGCACTGCGCGAAGTCGACCTCGTGTTCAGATGAACTGCGCCTTAGGCGTGCCCTGCGTCCAGTTGGCGCATGGTTCTCCGCCCCACGGCGAGCATGGCAAACCACAGGCCGACGCAAATGGCGGCGGCGATGCCCATGTTGACGGCGACGTCGCCGAAGCTCGCTTGGCGGTTCACAATCTCGACGATGGGCTCGATGACGTACCAAAAGGGCAAGAGCATCGCGACCCACTTGGGGAAGGCGTCAAACATGTAGGGCAGCACAGCGACGACGACGACGGGGCCAAACCCTTTGATGGCGCCGTATAGGCCGCTGATGTCTTTCGACAGCAACCCCAAGATGACGCCGAGTTCGATGGTCATGATGGCGGCGATGGTGAACATCACGATGAGCACGCCGCTGAGGGCACCGAGCGCGTCGTTGGCGGCGAGGGTGATGACCCCTGCCGCCATGGCCGTGCCGTACGAAAAGATGGACTTGGCCATCATCAACTCGCCCATCGACGCAGGCGTCGTGAGCACCGCGCGGAGCGTGCCACGCACTTTCTCGTCGACGATGGCGAAGCCAGTCATGAAGGTGCCGCCGACGAAGAACGCCAGCAGGATGATCATCGGCAGCAGCCGCTCCACCCACGGCTTGGGCGCCTGCTCGGTGAGCTTCACCCGCTTCATGACCATGGGCGGCTCAGGCGCCAACGTCATGAACGCCTTGCCCATGACGGCCTCGGCTTTCATGAAGGTCTGCGGTGGCGTCTGTGCCCAGGCTTTGACGTCGAGCTTGGTCTTCTTGCCGGCTTTGGCATCGGCATCGAAGTTCTGGCTGAACACCAGGCCGATGTCGAGTTCGCCACGCTCGACTTGCGCCCACAGCGTTTTCTCGTCGACGACGTCGTGAAACTTCACGCCCGGCGCATCGCGCATGACTTGGGCCACCTGACTGGTGCCGTGGTCGACGACGCCGATGCGCGGCGGGGGGTCGAAGATTTGGCCGAAGATGACCTGCACCACCACGGTGATGAGCAGGGGGTACAGCATGGCCAAGATGACGACGCCGTTTTTGGGAGCGCGCTTGAGGTCTTTTTTGAGGATGGTCCAAACGTTGGCGAAATTCAGTCCGGAGTTGGTCATTTGAGCCTCCGACGCAGGGCAACGACGCCGACGAGGAGCAGCCCTGCCGTCCACGCCAAGCTCCAGGCGAGCAATGCGCCTGGGGCGAAGTCGGGGTTCGACTCGGCCGCCGTCAACATGCCCTGCACCAGCGGATAGGTCGGCAGCACTTGCACCCACAACGGATCGCCGCCGGGCAAGATGGCCGTGACGACGGGAATGAGGCCCGGCAGCATGAACAACATGCCGAACATCAACACCTCCATGAGGTCGTGGCCACGGCTGCCGACGATGATGCCAAAGCCCGTGAACATGACGGCGCCGATGAGCAGGTAGGCCGTCAACAACAGGGGTGCGGGGGTGAGGGCGCCGGTGAAGATCGACACCAGATACGCTTGGGTGAAGGCGAGGAGGACGCCGAAGATCATCTTGCCGGCGAAGTACGTCGGCAGGCTCACCGTCGTCGTCAACAAGGCATGCACGGTGCCGCTCTTGATTTCTTTGGAGAGGAGCGAGGCGAACGCCAGCATCTCCATCATCAAGATGACGAGGGCAAACATGGAGCGCATTTGTTCTTTGAACGAGCGCATCTCGGGCTTTTTGCCGAGGAGGGCGTCTTCTTTTTGGGTCTCGTCGATGTCGAGCCCTTGGCTCAGCGTGGCCAACGCGATTTGCTGCCCGATGAGTTCGGCCAGCTCCTGGTTCTCGCGCGGCATGCTCTCGTCGACGTAGAGGTGCACTTCTGGCTTTTCGCCGCGCAGCGCTTTGGCCTTGGCATCGGCTGGGAACGCGAATCCAACGAAGTACTCGTCGTCGCTCTCGTCGTCTTTTTTTTCGCCTTCCTTCTTGTTGTCTTTCTCGTCTTCGATGCCTGCCTGTTTTTTGAACGCAGCGACGAGGTCGCCCTCGGTTTTGAAGCGGACGACTTTGATGGTGGGTTGGTCGACGTCACCGGCTTTCTCGTCGACCATGCGCTTCAGCACGTCCTCGACGAGTTCGGCGCCTTCTTCGGTGGTGGCGAAGACCCACTTGGGCTGAATGTCGTCGGGCGACACCTGCACGATGACGACGTACATGATGAGCACGAGCACCGAAAAGGCGAGCATCAACTTGTCGCGCAAGAAGCGCTTCAGGTCGTAGTGCAGGATGGCGGTGATGGCACTCATCAGCTCAACCCCTGCCCGGCCAGCTCGACGAAGATGTCTTCGAGGGTGGCCTCTTCGGTGTGCACGCTCAGCAGCCCGGGTTGCTTCACAGCGTCGGCCACTTTGGCCGAAGCGTCGTCGTCGTCGAGAGCGATGCGCGTTTCGTGGTCGCCCTCGTAGCAGACACGCACGGAGCGCTGGCCGTACTTCTGCTTGAGGTTTTGCGGGGTGTCGACGGCGATGAGCTTGCCGCTGTTGATGAACGCGACGCGGTCAGAGAGTTTGTCGGCCTCCATCATGTCGTGGGTGGTGAGCATGACGGCGCACCCGCGTTCGGCCTCTTGGTGGATGAGCTGACGCACCGACTTGGCCGACACAGGGTCGAGACCGTCGGTGGGCTCGTCGAGAAACAACACGTCGGGACTGTTGACGAGACACCGGGCCACCATCAGACGTTGGCGCATGCCCTTGGAGTAGGAGTCGACGCGGTCGTTCATGCGGTCGGCGAGGCCCACCCTCCGCAACAGCGCCTCGAGGTCAATGTCGCGGACGCCATACAGCCGGGCGAAGAACGCGAGGTTCTCCTTGGCGGTCATGTCTTCGTACAGGTTCTTTTCTTCGAAGCTGACGTTGATGCGCTTTTGGATGGCGGAACGGTCGCCGCCGCGTTGCATGCCGAGGATCTCGACGCTGCCGGCCTGCAGCGGGACCTGACCGGTGAGCACTTTGATGGTCGTCGACTTGCCGGCGCCGTTGGGCCCCAAGAATCCCAAGACTTCGCCGGGGGCGACCTCGAACGAGATGTCGTCGATGGCTTTGAAATCGCCGTAGGCGTGCGACAGACCGTTGACCGTGATGGCGTTGGACATGGGGGCTCCAGGATGTGAGGGCCAGACGTGGGCTGCCCCAAAGAAAGCAAAAAGCGTTCCTGGAGGAATCGCACGGAGAAGGCCGTTCTCGACGCATTCTCACCGTGAAAAGGCCCAGGTGAGAGAGCCGCCTGTGACTTTTCACACAGACGCTTTGACACAACCGTTGCGGTGCCTGCAGCTGCAAAGCGGTACGCCCTCACCATGGCAGCACGACTCTCATGGCGTCGACGACGGGTGCTCGCCGCCACCGCACGGTGCGCGCTGGTGGCGTTTTTGTCGGGGGCTCTGGCCACCTTGGCGACGCAACTGCTCAACTGGGCCCTCCCCGATGGGCATTTTTCGCTGACGCTGTTGCAGGTCAACTTGTGGCCCGCATTGACGGCGTCGCTCGGCGCTTGGGCGTGGTTCACAAGGTTTGACGACGTCATCGGCCCGCTGCAGAGCGCCGCGGTGTTCGCTGGCGTGTGGGCTGTGGTGACCGCTTTGGCGTTGCCATGGACGTGGGTGGCGTTCTCGCCCGTGGCTTTGGCGTTCTTTGTCGTCACGGTCGTGGGGGCGTTGGTGCGGGTGCCCCTCGTCGTCAAAGTGCACCGGGTTCTGCCACGGTCGGCTGAGGACGTGTTCGCCTGCTTGACGCGGCTCGACCTCATCGAAGCCCACCCCAAGGTGAAGCGCCTGGAGGTGCGCGAAGTCGGAAAGGCCGGCCCAGGCAGCCCTGGTTCTCGTCGAGAGGTGGTGCTCGACGGGGGCGTGTTTGTCGAAGAAGTCTTGGCTTGGACCCCGCCGGTGCATTTGAGCTACCGCATCGTCGAGGCAGATGTTCCCGTCGACCACCTCGGGGGCCGCATCGATTTGAAGGTGTTGCACGACAAGCTCACCGAAGTGCTGTGGACGTCAACATTCGTCGTCACCGCCCCCTTCATCGCCGGACTTGTCGGACACTGGGCTCGACGCAGCATGGAGCGAGACCTCGACGAGCATTTGCTCCAGCTGCGCTTTGACCTGTTGCACGACGACGACCGTGCCCCAGACGATCGTCGCTAGCCGCGCCCCACACGAAAACGTCGCCAGTCGAGGGCGTGCTTTTTCAGCCGCAGGCCCAAGACGCGTTCGGTGAGGCCCAACTGTTTGGCGGCCTTGCTGCAGTTGCCGCGGGTGGTTTTGAGGGCATCGACGATCATCTCGCGTTCGACCTCGACGAGGCGGTCTTGGAGGCCGGCCTGCGATGTCGTGCCTGACGACTCGGCCGACTGCAGGGTTGGCGGCAAGTGGTGGGCGCGAATGACGTCGTCGTCGGTGACGAGCACCGCGCGCTCGATGATGTTTTCGAGTTCGCGCACGTTGCCGGGCCAATGATAGGCCATGAGCAAGTCGATGGCGGGCGTCGAGATGCGGCGGACGCGCTTTTGTTGGGCGCGACCATGTTTCTCGACGAAGTGGTCGATGAGCAACGGCAAGTCGGTGGGGCGCTCGTTGAGCTTGGGCACACGAATGGGAAAGACGTGCAAGCGGTAGAACAGGTCTTGCCGAAAGCGTCCGTCGTCGACGAGGCCTTGTAGGTTGTGGTGGGTCGCGGCAACCACCCGCACGTCGACGTCGATGGTGTCGACGCCCCCGACGCGCTCGAGCTCTCGCTCTTGCAAAACCCGCAGCAGTTTGGCTTGGGCTTGCAGGGCCAGGTCGCCGATCTCGTCGAGAAAGAGGGTGCCTCCTTGTGCCAACTCAAAGCGCCCTTTGCGTCGGGCATGAGCGCCGGTGAACGCGCCTCGCTCGTGGCCGAAGAGCTCAGACTCGATGAGCGTGTCGGGCAAGGCGGCGCAGTTGAGGCGCACGAACGGGCCATGACGACGGTCGGACTGCTCATGCAAGGCCGTGGCGACGAGCTCCTTGCCGGTGCCGCTGTCGCCTTCGATGAGCACGGTCGTGTCGCTGTCGGCCACTTGGGCCACTTGGCGAAAGACCTCTTGGATGCGTCCCGACCGGCCGACGATGCCGCCCGGCTGTTTGGGCGTCGACAACTGCTGGGCGCGACGCTGCTCGACGTAGGGCACGAGCAGTCCAGCCAACACCGTGAGCCGGTCGACCTCACCGTCGAGGCCGAAGGCGCTGTTGCGAGACGTGTCGACGTCGAGGGCCACGTCGGCCGCGAGCGCACCGAGCACGCTGCCGCGCACCATGACGGGCACGCAGATGAATGCGTGGTCGGCCCGTGGGGCTTGCGACCGATGCAAAAAGCGTTCGTCGTCGTCGGGGTGGAGCACGGCGATGGGTTTGCCGTCTTGCACCACGCGGCCGGTGACGCCTTCGCCGAGACGGTAGCGTGCCCGCTTGAGCTCGGCGTCGGACATGCCCGTCGACGCTTCAAGGTGCACCTCGTCCCCCAGCCGCACGGCGGCCGTGAGCTCGACGAAGTCGAATGCGTCGCGTGCACGCACCAAGACGTTCGACAGGGGCGCCCCCTCGGCAATGAGGCGGGCAAGGGCGGGAAAGGTGCCGGGCATCTCCATGCACCAATTCTACATTTCTGTAGAAACAACGCAACGCGTCGAAACCGCCACAGCAGATAAGATGCTGTTTTCATTTCATGTGGGCGTTCGTCCGACGCACCACTTTCCTACACCCCTGTAGTTTCTTTCATATTTCCTACACGTTGGTAGCTTCTTTGCAGCTGGTTTCTCCGTAACGCCTTGAAGTTGTGTGGTCACAACTCTGGAACGCGTCTTGCGTTACGCGTGAAGCATGAATGCCCCTGCCCCAGCTGACGCCCTCGCCTTCACCATTCACAACACCTGGATGCTCGTCGCCACTCTGTTGGTGTTCGTCATGCACCTCGGCTTCGCCATGCTCGAGGCAGGGCTGACCCGCAGCAAAAACACCGTCAACATTCTCTTCAAGAACGTCTGCGTCGTCGCCCTCGGCACGCTGACCTACGCGGGCGTCGGCTTCGCTCTGATGTACCCCGGCGCGGAGCACGCCGGTGGCTTCTTCGGCTTTGCCGGCTTTGGGGTCGGCACCGACGCTGCGGGCCTCACGCCGTCGTACAACCCCGCCTACACCTATTGGACCGACTTCATCTTTCAGGGAATGTTCGCCGCCACCGCTGCCACCATCGTCTCAGGCGCGGTCGCCGAGCGGGTGAAGCTCAACAGCTTTTTGCTGTTCTCGACGCTGTACGTCGCCGTCATCTACCCCATCGTTGGTTTTTGGCATTGGGGCGGCGGCTGGTTGAAGGCGTTTGGCTTTCACGACTTCGCCGGCTCCACCATCGTGCACGGCGTCGGGGGCTGGGCCGCCCTCGTCGGTGCCGTCGTCGTCGGCGCCCGTCGTGGCAAGTTCGTGCGGGGCAAAGTCCGCCCCATCCCCGGGCACAGCATGCCCCTCGCCACCATCGGCATGTTCTTGTTGTGGTTCGGCTGGTTCGGCTTCAACGGCGGCAGCGTCCTCAGCGCCGACCCTGCCGCCGTCAGTTTGGTGTTCGTGACGACGACGCTGGCCGCCGCCGCCGGTGTTGTCTCTTCAATGCTGTTGTCGTCGACGCTGCACGCCAAACCCGACCTCACCATGGTGTTGAACGGCGCACTCGCCGGGCTCGTCGGGATCACCGCGGGCGCCGACGTCGTCACCCCGGGCGCCTCCATTGTCATCGGCGCCGTCGCCGGTGCCCTCGCCTTTTTCGCCGTCATCGGCTTCGACCGCGTGCGCATCGACGACCCGGTCGGCGCCATCAGCGTGCACTTGGTGTGCGGCGCCTGGGGCACGCTCGCCGTCGGACTGTTCGGCGCCGGCAAGTCGTTCTGGCCGCAGCTGGTGGGCGTCGTCACCGTCGGCATTTTCTGCACCTCGACGAGCGCCCTGCTCTTCTTGGCGTTGAAACACACCCTCGGCGTGCGCGTCAGCAAAGAAGAAGAGCTTGGTGGTCTCGACCTCGAAGAACATGGCATGGAGGCCTATGCTGGCTTTCAGATGACGCACTGAGCCCGGAGGGAGCGGTGTTGCGCTCGTCTCGAAAGCTCGCTTCGCGCCAATGGCGCCGGTTGCGTACCGCTTTCGAAAAAGCATCACGCTTGAACGGGTTGGGACGCCCCGGTGGCCGAGCTGACTAGGCTGGCGAGGGCGTCGTGGAAGCTTTCGAGGGCCAACACTTGTGAGTGCACCTGACGCAAACCAACCCGCTGGCGACGTCGTCGTCGATGACCCTGACGCCTTCTGTCAGCCGTTTGCCGAGATGCCTCTCGACGCTGTGGCCGCATGGCCGGCCGTCAAAGTCCTGCACTTTGTGGCCATGCGCCATCGCGTGCGAGCGTGGTGGGCCAACCGCGCGTCGTCGTTGACGACGCACGACGACGGACGTCCCGGCCCACTCTCGACGTTCGAGCAACAGGCTGCGGCGCAGGTGTTGGTGCTGGCCGAACTGGCGTACGACGGGTGGGCCGGTGTTCTCCGCGTCGGCGACGAACTCCCCGGCATTCTCGACGACGCCGTCGCCCATGCTCCGACGGTGTTGGGCACCAAGCTCGACGAAGCCACCAGCCTTTTGGCCGACAAGCCTCGTTCGTTGCTCCGCAAGCTGCTGTCGACGACGCCCGCACCAAAGCAGCGGCTGGCCGAGTTGCGTCGTCAGCTGCTCGCCGACGCGGCGACCTACGTGCCCGCCCTTGGTGAAGAAGTCCGAGTTCACCTCCTCGACGCCAAACGGCCACCGGTGTCGATGGCCACCACCGACGCCGGGTTGCGATTGCCGGGGTGGAGTGTGTTTCCGAAGTGCCTGCTCGACGACGAGGTGCCCGCCAACGCCCTCGTCACGCAGGTGCTGACGTTTCTGCGGTGGCGTCTGGGTGCGCACCCAGGTTCGGGCGACGTCACCAAACAAGCTGGCTTTGTCGACGCCTGGGGCAAGCTGAACCCGACGCAGCAGATGTTCTTTGCCGCAGACGCCGTGCGTCTTGCCGCGCTGTATGAGCCCTGGCCTGAGGCGTTGTCGTCGTCGACGGCGTGGGTCGAGCTGGGTGTCGAGGGGTGGCGGCAGCTGGGGGCGACGTCGATGGCAGATGCGCTCGCAGCGGGTGTCAGACAGGTGCGCATGGGGCGTGTTCTCGACGACGCCACCCAGACTTTCTTCGACGTCGAGCGTCACCACTGGATCGAACGCGCTGCTTTTGTGCGGTCGCATCCTGAGGTGCTGGGGTCGCTGCCTTGGTGACGGTTGTGAAACGGATAACGCAACGCATCATCCACCTTGACAGCGACGGGCGCGACCCTCCAAGTTCAACCCATGACGTCACTGTTGAAACCCCACTTCGAGGAGCGCGACGCCTGTGGCGTTGGCTTCGCCGTCGACCGCAAGAACACCCGCCGACGCTACATCGTCGACCGCGCCCTCACCGCGTTGGCGGCGATGGAGCACCGGGGCGCGTGCCTCTCTGACCAGCGCACGGGCGACGGGACGGGGTTGATGACGGAGATCCCCTACGACCTCCTCGGCGTCAGCCCCGGCGAGGTGTGCGTCGCCACCGTCTTCTTGGCGTGTGGCCCCGACCGACGACGTCTGGCCCTCAACCTCGTCGAGGAAACCTTCTCACACTTCGGCATCACGCTGTTGCGCACCCGCGTCGTGCCCACCCGTGACGAGGTGCTCGGCCCCATCGCGCGGGAGCTGAAGCCCGACATCCTGCACTTGGTGTTCGACTGGCCGCGCTTCACCCGCCGCGTCGAATCGCTCGACCGACTGCTCTATTTGTGTCGCCAACGCTGTCGCACCGTCTTGCACCGGGCCGGCTTTTCGCGCGAGGTGTTCTTCACGTCGTTGTCGACGAGCACCGTCATCTACAAGGCCCTCACCCGCGCGGGTGACCTCGCTGCCTTCTACCCCGACCTCGAAGAACCTGCGTTCACGTCGAGGTTCGCGCTCTTTCACCGTCGGTTCTCGACCAACACGCGCACCTCTTGGGACAAGGCCCAGCCCACGCGCCTCATCGCCCACAACGGCGAAATCAACACCATCGCGGGCAACCGCAGCTGGGCCTACTCGCGGGAACAGGCGCTGGGGCTCCCCCCCGACGAGCTCCTCACCCACGACGGCATCTCCGACTCGGGCTCGATGAACGAGATGGCCGAGGCGTTGCGCTACCGCTCGGGCGTGCCCGACCTCGAAGACATCCTCGCCATCATGATTCCGCCTGCCGTCGAGCAGACGCCGTACTACCGCTTTTGGTCGCGGGCGGTGGAGCCTTGGGATGGCCCCGCCCTCGTCGCCTACTCCGACGGACGCAGCGTTGGCGCGCGCCTTGACCGCAACGGGTTTCGCCCCTGCCGGTGGGCGATGACCGACGACGCGTTCTACGTCGCCAGCGAAGCCGGGGCCTTTCAACTGCAACCCGAGTGGGTCGAGGCCGCCGGCACGCTCGCTGCGGGGCACGGCGTGAAGGTCGACATGGAGTCGGGCGAGGTGCACTTCCGCGATCCCAGCCAATCGCGTGAAAACGCCGGCGCGAACTTCGAGCCACGCCTGCAAGAGGTGGCGCCGAAGAAGGCCCCCACCGCTGTCGTCGACCACGACGCATTGCAGCTGTTTGGCGTCAGCAAAGAAGACCTCGACATCTTCATGTTGACCATGGTGCGCGACGGCAAAGAGCCGATTGGCTCCATGGGCGACACTGCACCGTTGGCGGTGTTGTCGCAGCAGCCCCGCTCGTTCTTCGACCACTTTTATCAGACGTTTGCGCAAGTGACGAATCCACCGTTGGACTACCTGCGCGAGCGGATGGTCACCGACCTGTCGACGTTCTTGGGCAAGCGGCCGAACGTGTTTCAGACGAAAGAGCTGTTGCCGCCAACGCCAGGCGTGTTGCTGAAGAGCCCCATCATCCACCGGGGGCAGCTGTTGGCGCTGGAGACCCTCGACGACGACGACGGCGAACTCAAGCGCCTCTACCCGCGGGTCATCTCCACCGTCTTTGACCGCGCACTGGGCGCACGTGGGCTGCAGCGTGCGCTGGAGCGCATCGAAGCCGAGGCCCTCGACGCCATTCACCACAGATGCCACCTGCTGGTGTTGAGCGACCGCGACGCCGACGCGTCGTCGCTGCCGGTGCCCAGCCTGCTCGCCTTGCGTGCCGTCATTGAGGCGCTCGACCGTGACGGACTCCGGTTGGACACTTCGTTGATCGTCGACGCGGGAGACGTGTGGACGGCCCACCACGTCGCCGCCCTCATCAGCTTCGGTGCCAGCGCCGTCTGCCCGCGTTTGCTGCTGCAAACGGCAGAAGCCCATGCCCACCGCCAGCTCGCGGACCTCGACGTCGACAAGCGCGTGTCGCATTGCTTGCAGGCGTTGGAGTCTGGCTTGCTCAAGGTCATGAGCAAGATGGGCATCAGCGTCGTGCGCAGCTACCAAAGCTCGACGCTGTTCTCGGCGGTGGGCCTTGGGCCCGACCTCACCAAGCAATACTTCAGGGGGCTGAAGAGTCCTGTCGGCGGCGTCGAACTGGCGGAGCTCGCCGAGGGCATCCTCCGTCGGGTGCGCGACGCCGAACAGCGCGAACAGCTGATCGATTTGCGGTTGTTCAGAGAGAGCAAATCTGGCGGTGAGCACCACGCCATGACCGCCGCCCGCGCCCGCCTGGTGCATCAGCTCACGGCCATCGAAGACGTCGACAGCGTCGAGGCCCAAGCCGCCTACCAAGCGTACCTCGACGACGGCGCCCGGCACGCCCCGATTCACCTGCGGCATCTGCTGCGGCCGAAGGCGGCGCCCATCTCGGTCGATGACGTCGAGCCTCGTGCCGACATCCTCAAGCGGTTTGGCGCTGGCGCCATGAGCTTTGGCGCCATCAGCGCCGACAGCCAGCGCGACCTCATCCTCGCGCTGAAAAAGGTGGGCGGACGCAGCAACTCGGGCGAAGGCGGCGAGAACCCCCACTACTTCAAAGACGGCACCTGCGCGACGACGAAGCAGGTGGCGTCGGGTCGCTTTGGCGTCACCGCCGAATACCTCGTCACCGGTGAAGAGATTGAAATCAAGGTCGCCCAGGGGGCCAAGCCCGGCGAAGGCGGCCAGCTGATGGCGGTGAAAGTCACCCCCGACATCGCCAAGGCCCGGGTGGCGTCGCCTGGTGTGGATCTCATCTCGCCGCCGCCGTTGCACGACATCTACTCCATCGAAGACCTGAAGGGCCTCATCTATGAGCTGAAGCAGCTGTCGCCGAAGGCCCCTGTCGTCGTCAAACTCGTCGCCGGCGTCAACATCGGCACCATCGCAGTCGGCGTGGTGAAGGCCGGCGCTGACATCGTGCAAATCTCTGGCGGCGACGGCGGCACTGGCGCAGCCACCTTGGTGTCGATGAAACACGCCGGCCTCCCCTGGGAGTTTGGCTTGGCCGAAGCGCACCGCGCCCTCACCGCCGCCGGGCTCCGCCATCGCGTGAAGGTGCGTGCCGACGGCGGCATGTCGTCAGGGCACGACATCGTCGTTGCCGGCATGCTCGGCGCCGACGAGGTCGGCTTCGGCAAGCTGCTGCTCGTCGGGGCCGGCTGCATCATGGCGCGCATCTGTGAGAAGAACACCTGCCCTCGAGGCATCGCCACCCACGACCCCAAGTTCTTGGCGAAATACCGCGGCGACGTCGACGAAATCGTCCGCTTGCTGCAACACCTCGCCGACGACGTGCGCCGCACGCTGGCGCAAGCCGGCATCAAGCACTTCGCCGACATCGTCGGCCGAGCCGACCTCCTCGAAGAAGACCCCCAGCACGAGCCTTTGACGCTGGCCCGCAACGTGCAGCTGAAGGATTGGTTCGTCGGCGTCGACAAAGAAGACGACGGCAACGTCGAGAGTGTCGGGGTCGGCGCGCTGAACCAAAAGGTGCACGACGAAGTCCTGCCGCAGCTGCTTGCACATCCCGATGGTTCAACAACTGTCGAAGCGTCTTTTGACATCGTCACCACCGACCGTGGTGTGGCGGCCCGCCTTATGGGCGCCATCGCCGAAGAGGTGGCCCGGCGCCGGTTCACCGACGACGACGCCTTCTCGCCGACGATGACACTGACGTTCAGAGGCAGCGCCGGCCAAGGCTTCGGCATCTTCTGCCAGCCGGGCGTGCGGTTGCTGCTCGAGGGCGAAGCCAACGACAGCGTCGCCAAAAGCATGTCGGGTGGGCAGGTATGGATTCGCCCGCCGCAAACCGCCGGCTTCAAAAGCGAAGACGCTGCCATCATCGGCAACAGCGCTTTGTATGGCGCCACCGGCGGAGAGCTCTTCGCCTTTGGCCACGCCGGCGACCGCTTCGCCGTGCGCAACGGAGGCGCCAACGCCGTCGTCGAGGGCGTCGGCATGCATGGGTGCGGTTACATGACCGGTGGGCTGGTGGTGTTGTTGGGCCCCGCCTCCCACAACCTCGGCAGCGGCATGACCGGCGGACGTCTCATTGCGCACAAAGACAACGAAGCATTCATCAACCGCGACTACCTCGAAGTCGTCGCCCTCGACGACAACAGCCGGGCAGAGATGACCGACATGCTGCAGAGGTACCTCGACGTCACCGGCAGCGAGCGGGCGCAGGCATGGCTGTCAGGTGCCGTTGAAGGGATTCGGCTGTTTCGCCCCAAGCCTGCCCGCTGAGGCCGCGGCACGACGTCAACGCCAGGTGTAGACGATGCCGGGCACGTAGGCCGAACGAGCGAGAGATGAAAACGGTGACATGGGCCGTTCTGCGCGGCTGCCGTTCACCCCGCGTCGGCAGCGGGCGTCGCAGCACATCCTGAGCGTCACTGACGGCTTTAGCGGCCGGTCATCCTGGCTTGCGAGCGCCGTCGACCCACGAGAAGCGAAACAGTGGGCCCTCGCCGCCGTCTTGCGGACGGACAAACTCCACACCGCCTTCGGCCTCGCACAAGGTGTACGCCACTTCGAATCCGCCGATGAGGCCCGCCACCCACGGCAAAGCGTCGTCTTCGTAAAGAGCAGCGGGCGCGTCGTTCCACGACAAGATGCCGCGGGTGGCACCGTCGTCGGCGTAGGAGAGGGTGCCGATGTTTTTGTACAGCGTCGGCATGACCCGCGCGACGAGGCGCACCACGGCTTTGGGTTTGACGCGAAAGACGGTGACGGCCCCTTTGAGCACCGGCTTGAGGATCGGGGTTTCGGCCGTCGCCATCGTCGACGCGTAGCCCACCTCGCGGGTGCGCTCGACGCCGACGACGGTGCTCACCGCGTGCATGATGTGCAAGTCGACAGCGAGGGGCAGCCAACCATTGCGTGGGGCGGCGCGGGCCACCTGCAAAATGTCGTCGTCGATGGCGTCGAAGATGGCGGCTTGGTCTTCGCGGCCGGCGATGACGCTGAGCCCGTCTTGCATCACCCCCGCGTTCACGGCCGGCGTGCCCTCCACCCAAGGAGCCAATGCAGTGTCGCGCCAATCGTGCACGATGCCCCACCTTGTCGTCGTTGGCATCGCCCCATCGCGTCGCCATCTGCAGTGGGCTCAGGGTATCTTGTGGAGGGGCTGTGTCTACGGGGCAACAGGAGGTGTTCACCATGCCTGCACCACGACGGTCGAACCTGCGCACCCGCGCTGTGGGGTGGGTGCTGTGCCTGTGGACGTCCGGCTGCATGCTCGGCCCTCCTGCCACCGACGACGGCGGTGTCGTCGACGACGGGCCGTTGTCGCTGCCCACAACGCTGTTCAACTACGCCGACCCCACCATCCCCGCGCACGCCGACCACGACGGACTGTCGGCCACCGACCCCAACGACCTCGACGTCATTCGCGACCGGTCGCCAGACGACAACCCCGTCACCGACGCTGGGGCGACGTTGGGCCGCGTGCTGTTTTACGACACGTTGCTGAGCCACAACGAGACCGTCAGTTGCGCCAGCTGCCACCGCCCTGAGCTTGGTTTTTCAGACGACAACATCTTGTCCGAAGGGTTCGACGGCGGCGAGACCGGCCGCCATTCCATGGGCCTCACCAACGCCCGCTACACGGGCAACGGCCGCTATTTCTGGGACGAACGCGCCGCCACCCTCGAGGAGCAGGTGCTCATGCCCATTCAAGACGAGGTCGAGATGGGCCTCACCCTCGACGAGTTGGTCGAGCGCGTCGCCAACGCCGCCTATTACCCAGCGCTGTTCACCGATGCCTTCGGCGACGACGAGGTCACCGAGGAGCGCATCGCATTTGCCCTCGCCCAGTTTGTGCGCAGCCTGGTGAGCTTCGGCGCCAAATACGACGAGGGCCGTGCCCAAGTCGGCAGCGTGTACGACGAGTTCCCCAACTTCACAGCGTCTGAAAACCGCGGACGCGACCTGTTCTTCGAACCTTTGCTGTTCGGCGGCTTCGACTGCAGTGCCTGCCACCATGGCGAGGCCTTCGTGGGGCCGGTGGCGACGAGCAATGGCCTCGACGCCATGTCCACCGATGACCTCGGCGTGGCCGAATACACCGAGTTTGACGACGACATCGGACGGTTTCGCGTGCCCTCCTTGCGCAACATCGCCGTCCGGCCGCCGTACATGCACGACGGACGCTTCGCCGACCTCGACGAGGTCATCGACCACTACAGCACCGGCGTCGAAGGGCACCCGGCGCTCACCGTCTACCGCCTCGAAGATGGGAGTGGGTTGCGCCTCGACATGAGCGACGACCAAAAGGCCGACCTCAAAGCCTTCTTGCTGACCCTCACCGACGAGCAGATGCTCACCGACGAGAAGTTCCAAGACCCCTTCAACCGCTGAGGTCGCTGCGCGGCCGCAGCGTCGATGAACTCACCACGCGCTCCACCAACGGCTGCGGCAGTTCAGCGTCGACGCCGAGGGCCGTGATGCGGTCGACGAAGCTTTGGCCCATTTCGCTTTGGTCGGGGGTCAGTGTCTTCGGCAGCGTCGCGGCAAAGTCTTCAAAGTGGTGCGGCACCACCAGCCGAGGCTGCAATTCTTCGACGATGCGCTCTGCGTAGCGGGGTGTCAGGTGGTGGCTCGCCGCCGACGCCAGCACCACGTCGACGCCGTCGGGAAAGGCTTCGGGCAACGCGGACGTCGACGACGGCAACGACGAGCTCGACAGATGCACCACCGTCAGCGTCGGCGTGTGCAGGGCCCACAGCAACGCTCCCCCCATGGGCAGGTCGGTCAGGTGGGGCGCACTGCTGCTTTCGTCGGGCGTCTTGAGTTCGCCGGGCAAGGGGACGCCGACGACGGGAACCTCGACGTGCTGCGAGCGGAGCGGCCGCAAAAGCAGGTCGCCCACCCGCAGCTTCTCGTGACCACGGACGGCGCGACAAGACACGTCGTCGACGAGACGCGGGGCCAGATGGCAGGTGGTGCGGGTGCCGAGAAGCACGGCGCCCGTGCGTTGGGCGATGGCAGGCGCGTCGAGGGCGTGGTCGAAATGGCTGTGGCCGATGAGCACGGCATCGACATCGGGCAACAGTTGAGTGGCGGTGTCGACGTCAGAAGCCATGCGGCCGAACACCAGCTGCGGCCACGACAGGCGAGAGATGTAGGGGTCAATGGCGACGGCTGTCTTCGCGGTGCGCACCAAGAAACCTGCGGTGCCAAGCCAGGTGAAGCTCATTGCATCAGGCGCCAACGACGCCAACGGTGCGCGATCGCGCAGGAGGTCGTCGGCATACGGCACCGTCGAGCACCCCGCTGCCCACAGCGCGGCCCCACTCTGCAGGAGGAATTGCCGTCGAAGGGTTTTGCGCGCAGCCATGGGCGCAGTCTGCCACAATGCTGCCCGTCAGGTGCCTGGGAAGCAGGTGCTGCAGGAGAGACCATGCGCCTTGCCGACCTCATCCAGGACGACGCCGCCATCGACGACATTGCCGCCTTTTTGGACGGGCTCGACGACGCCACGCGACAACAGCAGGTGCTGGCACTCAACAAGCCCCACCAAAAGAAGCTGTTTGCCAAGGCGGCCGATGCCGCCCCGCTCACGCTCGATTTCTTTGTTCCCGACGACGTCGACGACGGGGTCGCCGTGCGCCACGAAGGGTTGAACACCTTGCCGCTGCCCAAGAAGCACAAGCGGTTCGCCAAGGTGTTCTGCAAGTCACCCACCCCGAAAGAGCGGTTGTTTGGCTACAACGACGCCCCCTCTGGCTGGCTCATCGGCCCCGGCTACTACGTCGCCGTGCCCACGGCCGGCAACGCCGACTGGGAAGAACGCGGCGCCATCGTGGTCGACTATTTCAAAGTGCCCGACGCTGCCGTCGTCGAGGGCTGGCCCAAAGTCGTCCCCAACTCACGTGGGCTGCAGCTTTTTGTCTACCACCGCACCCGCGACTTCATGCGTCGGGTGAGCGAGCACGTGTCCATCGGCGCGGCCTACAAAGGCGAAACCGCACTCAACAACTACTTCGTGTTGGTGCGGTCGCCGTGAACGACGCGTGCGTCCCTATTCTTCCTCGAGGTCAAACTCCGCCGACGCAGCCGGGGCAGCAGGAGCCGCCTGCACTTCGGCCTCACGCGCCTTGAACCCCTTTTTGCGCACGCGCACTTTGTATTTGCCCTTGTCGACGTTCTTGAAGCGGTAGTTGCCGCCACGCGTGCTCTTCACCGACTGCACCACGCGCCCTTCGTCGTCGACGAGCTCGACAGTGGTGTTGGCAGCGCCGCCGCGGGCGCCGAGGTCGAGCTTGCCCTGCACTTCGGCAAAGTTCTTCTTTTGCTCGGCCTCAGACATGTGGGTGAAGACGTGCTCCACCTTCTGCACTTCACCCCGCTTGTCGTCGACGAAGACGAACTCAGCGATGTACCGGCCTTTCTTCTGCGCCCCTTTTGAGGCGCCTTTGCCGTCCCACGCGACGCTGACGGGACCCATCTTCGACGTCACCGTCTGGGTGTAGACCGACTTGCCTTTCACGGGGCCGTCTTTGGTGAGCTTCTCCTCGTAGATGCGAAGCTGCACTTTGCCTTTGGCGCTGTCGGTGATGTTGCGTGCCGACAACCACGTCTGCCCCGTGCGGTGCTCGCTGCCCACCTCGGTGAGGTAGATGTCGCCGGTGTACACCGTCAGCCGTCGGCTTGACGTTTGCCCTGTGGCGTTCTCGGCGACGACGTCGATGAGGTGCATGCCCTCCTTCAGGGTCTTGGCGTCGATGGCCGCCATCAACGTAGGGCCACAGCGGCTCTCGACGACGACGTCGTCCACGTAGAGGGTCACGCGGCGCACGCCACGGCCCTTGTTGTCTTTGGCGGCGACCTTCACATGACGGGTGCCGCTGAGGTGTTGCCCGTCGGCGACCGCGCCGACGTCGATGGACAGCACGTCGATGGACACCAAACCCAACACGCCCCACATCGCTTCGGCTTTGGAGCGTCCGCCGCTTGACCAGCCTCCGGTCGTTTGTTGGTTCTGCATCAACCAGGCGGTGCCTTTGCGCACAGCGGCGTCGGCGTCGGTGAGTCCCAGCTTGCGCAAGGTGTACAGCGTCTGGCCGGTGGCGAACGGTTCAGAGCGGCCGCCTTTGTGAAGCGCCCACCCGCCGTCTTTGTTCTGCCGCTCGAGGACGTGGCCCCGCAACAGCGCCACCGACCGTTCGGTGCTCTGGGCGCCGGCCTCGACGAGGCCCAACAAGGCGTAGTTCAACTGCTGCAGGTCATTCGGTGGTGCCTTTTCAAACGACGCTGCCGTGTCGGTGAGAAACGATTCGCCTCGACGCAACGGCGCCAACCACGCCGTGTCGGCGGTGCGCGCATAGGCCTGACGCCAAGTCTGCAGCGCCTGGTAGGTGGTCTGCACATCGCCGACGCCGACGGGGCCGTTCGTCCAACTGGTGTTGAGACGCCCGCTGCTCGCGTCTTGGTAGGCCATGAGTTCGCGGGCGGTCTGCAACAAGTCGTCGCGTACGTCGTCGCCAAGAACGTGGTCGTAGTGGGCCAAGGCGGCGCCACCAAATGCTTTGGAGGGTGCTTGCAGTCCGCCGTGGGCGTAGTGCAGCCCGCCGGTGCCGCGCACGCCCCCTGGGCCCGTGAGCATGCCCTGCAAGATGCTGTTCATGGCCTTGTCGTCGACGTCGTATTTGTGGTGCTTGCCGACGACGAACGCCTCCAATGTCACCGCATGCACATGGCAGCCGTAGCAGTTGTGCGACGACGCCCACTTCGGCGCGGTTTGCGCCAAAAACGACAGCCCCTTCTGTGCCGCCAGGCGGGCCTTCGCGTCAGACGCCCGGGTCTTCGACGTCGACGCCGACTTCGCGGGCGCAACACATCCGTCCGCTGGACGTTTGGCTTTGGCCCCCGCCAACGCCGACGGCGACGACAGCGCACACGACGTCACCACGGCCGCGCCCAGCAGCCAGGAGGCGTGCCACCACGACACGGGACGGCGAAGAGCACGCAGACGAAACAAAGACGAACGACGCATCGGATCCTCCAAGGTGGGTCTGGAGGTGAACGGATGCCGTCTTTGTGGGGTCTAGACGCGTCTGTGGATCCACACCAACACCCAAAAAAACCGTTTTGTTTCAGGCACCTGAAATCCTTCAGCCACGTTTCACCTGCGTTGAAATCTGCGTTCACTTCAGGTTCACACCCGGTGCCCATGCTGCTTCTCAGCACCGCAGACCAGCCGTGCTGCAGAAGGAGCCGCGATGCACACCACCCCCGACCCCGAACGACGCCGCAAACGCCGCCACCTCGCCGACACCTTGTCGCTCATCAACCTGTTGTGCGGCATGGCCGCCTGCGTGTTTGCCGCCACGGGGCAGATCGCCGTCTGCTTGTTGTTGTTGGGCATCGGCGCCGCCTGCGACGGACTCGACGGCGCTTGTGCCCGTCGGTTCGGCGGCACCCGCTTGGGCGTGCTCGCTGACGACGTCGCGGACGGCGTCAACTACGGCCTTGCTCCGTCGGTGGCCCTCGCGGCTTTTGCCGTGCCCCATGTCGGACTCGTCTTCGGCATCCTCTTGGGGCTCACCCTCTTTGCCTTCACGGTCTCTCGGCTGGTGTTCTTCACCCTGCGGCACGGGCAAGACGACGCCGCTGTGTTTCGAGGGGTGCCCTCCACGTTTGGTGCGGTCGTCGTCTACGGCGCTCTGCTCGCGTTCTCTGCCCAGCCGTTGCTTGTCGGCTTCGCCGTCGGCGTGATGTGCGTGCTGATGGTCAGCTTCGACACCAAATACCCACACCTCGGCCGTGCATTGACGACGTCATCCGCCGTGCGGCGGTATTGCGTGTACGTCGCCGTCGGCTTGGCCATCGCCGCAGGACAAGGCCTGAGCTGGCTGGGATTGGCGCTTCTCGTCGTCGCCTTCGCCTTCGGCCTGGCGCCACCGTTTTTGCAGCTGCTCGAGGCGCAGGCCGCCTTCCGCCATCGCCGTCGTCAAAGGCGGTGACGGCTCTGCCTCCGTGGTTCTGCGTCCGTGGTTCTGCAATTGTGGTTCTGCAGCAACGCCCTCACGTCGACGGCGCTTCGCAAGCCGCTTTGGTGACAGCGTGGCGGTGGGCAAACAGCCTCTGCAGTTCGCGCTTGGCGAACCAGCCGCCGCCGATGCGGCCCAGCACACCCAAGGGCAGCTCGTAGTCGATGTCGTCGATGAGAACGCAGTGGTCGTCGTCGACCGGGCGCACCCGATGCTCGTGACGCCAATGGCGAAAGGGCCCCTGCCGCATCTCGTCGACAAACATCACGCCAGGCTCGTAGGCGACGTGCTCGGCCACCATGGTCTGCCACAGGGGGCCGACGCGCATGCGCATGACGACGCGGGTGCCCACATCGAGTGACGTCGGCGGCTGCAAGACTTCGGTCGTCTGCCACGGGGGCAGCAGCTTCAAGAAGACGTCTTTCTCCTCGTGAAAGGCGAACACGCGCGAGGCAGGGGCGGCGATGGACACTTCAGCAACGAACTTCACGGCGGCCCTTTCTTCGTGGAAGGCGTCGTCTCGAATGCTAGCATCCGCCGGCGCGCGCGCCGCGCCTCTCTCGCTTTTGTCTGGAGCCACCATGCGTCTCATTCTCGTCGTCACCACCCTCGCCACCGCCTTGTCGGCGTGTGGCCCCATGAATCCACGTGTGTCAGAGATCGACTTTGGCAGCGCCAAACGCGACTACGTCTACGACGACAACGGCCTGTTGGTGGAGATGGTGCAAAGCAGCGATGGCGGCAACGACCGCACCACCACCTTCACCTACGACGGCACGCGCCTCGACGAGGTCGAAGTGGTGCAAGAAAACAGCCCCACCACCACCTACACCTTCAACCACGACGGCGACCTGCTCGAGGGCGTCGCCATCGACTACGGCGCCAACGACGAGACCGCCACCATCGAACACCAATACGACGGCGCCCTTCTCGAAGAGACCGACGTTGAATTCGACTTCGGCGACCTTCGCATCACCTACAACACCAAATACTTCTACAGCGATGGCAAGCTGACTTCGTCTGAAGTCGAGAGCGTCACCGACTTCGGCATTTTGGGCAGCGCCACGTCGACGACGTCGCAAACCCTCACTTGGGACGGCGCCCAGCTCACCGACGCCGAGCGCACCACCGAAGACAACGGCGAGACCACCACCGACGACTTCGCTTTCTCGTACAACAGCGACAACCGCCTCGACAACATCGAGGGCGAGGGCTTTGACGTCGACATCAACTACGACGACAACGGCCGCATCGCGTCCTACGACGGCACCGACGACGACGGCGCATTTGACGTCGAGTACACCTACGAAGACGGTGCTGTGAGCGGGGTGCAGTTCACGCCGCTGCACGCCTTCGGCGACCTCTTTGACCTCGGCGGCCAAGCGTTTGGCACGCCGCACAACAAGAGCCGCGCCGTCCTCGTGGTCGGCTTCTGAAGACGCACTTGCGTCAATACGCCATGGCGCCGCGGAGACGCGGCGCTTTGGTTTGGGCCTGCCGCACGACGTCACGCACCGCTGCACGTGCCGCGCGGTTTCGCCGCGCATCGCGCATGCCGGCCGTGGCCATGATGTACGGCGTCACCAACGAAGGGCCGGCGGCTTTGAAGAAGCCGGCCGCGCCACAGAGAGGCGAGATGGGCAGGAGGCACGCGCCAAACAGCATCCACAACGACGCGCCACATGCATCCCCCGGACCCAGCACACGCCCCAGCCCTCCGCCGTCGACGAGGGGCAAACGCTCACGCTGCAACACATGCGACGGCGTCAGCGCCCAGTAGGCGAAGGCCAGCACCGGAAAGGTCACGACAGGGCACCCCAGATAGGCACACGACACGCAGCTCAAGCCGACGCACACATCCCAGGCAAAGGAGTCGATGACGGCTGTGGACGTCGTCCCGGCGTGCGTCAGGCGAACGGTGGCTTCGTCAAACAGCAGCGATGGCTCAGCTTCAACGACAATGACGCCGCCGCTCAGCTGCTGACGCGCGTCGTCGTCAAGGGTGCGAATGGCCTCGTCGACGTGGATGTCCCACTCGGTGTCGCCTTCGCGGGTGAGGCCCACGTCGTCTGGCGTCGACGACGCCCACGCCGACGTCGACCCGGCCGCGATCCACATGACAATCCACAGTTGCTGCACGGCCACCCTCCAGTCGGCATTGTAAGGCAAGCCCGCCGCTGCAACAGCTCCGGCCACACCGAGAGCTTGCCTCCCCCTCGACAACGCCCCCCAAGAGTGAAACCACGTCGCCATGCTCAGTGTCCTCTCGCCCGCAAAAGCCCTCGACATGACGCCTGCCCCTTTGGCGGTGGCGTCGACGCAACCGGCCCTCATGACCCACACCACGGAGCTTATGAAGACCACCAAAAAGCTCAGCAAAAAGGCCATCGCCGAGCTCATGCACCTCAGCGACGACCTCGCCAAGCTGAACCACCAGCGGTTTCGGTCGTTTGAACTGCCGTTCACCGACGACAACGCCATGCCCGCGGCCTTCATGTTCAACGGGGACGTCTACAAGGGGCTCGACGCACGCTCACTCGACGACGGCGACCTCGACTTTGCGCAAGACCACCTCCTGATTCTCAGTGGCCTCTATGGCCTGCTGCGCCCCAAAGACCTCATGCAGGCCTACCGCCTCGAGATGGGCACCAAGCTGCAAAACCCCCGCGGCAAATCGCTCTATGCCTTTTGGGGCGAGCACATCACCGACGAGTTGAACAACGCCTTGGCCGCCCACGACGACGACACCCTCGTCAACTTGGCCAGCAACGAATACTTCAAGTCGGTGAAGCCGAAAAAGCTCAACAGCCAGATCGTCACCTGCGTGTTCGAGGATTGGAAGACCCACCCCGACGAGGGCAAAGTCATCAGCTTCAAAGCAAAGGTCGCCCGGGGCTCCATGGCCCGCTTCATCATTCAAGAGCGCATCGACCGTCGTGCAGGCCTCAAAGACTTCAACGTCGGGGGCTACACCTTTCGCGACGACCGCTCCTCCGACGACAAATACGTCTTCTCGCGCAAGTTCGTGCCGGCCGCAGCGCAGCGCTAGGCGGCTATGGCGCCTTGGCAGACTGCAGCAGCACGCGAATCGTCTTGTGCACCGACGCCGGCGGCGCTCGCTTCTGGGCCTCGTTCAACCAGCCGACCGACCGTTCGTCGACGACACCGCTGAGTTCATAGGCAGCGGTCGCCGCCATGAAGTAGGGCTGCCAGCTCGGAAAGCTCAGCTGGATGGCACGTTCAGCCATGCGGAGCGTGAGGGCGTGGTCGTCGACGTGCCACGCCGCATACGCCACCGCGCTGCAAATGTCGCCGCGGCCACAGGTTCGCTTCTTGAAGTACCCGAGGTGGGCGCGCATTTTCTTCTCTTGTCGAGGCGACCGCTTCTGGCGCACCAGGGCCGTGAGGAGGCCGGCCTGCCCGCTTTCGGTCACCTGGATGCGCAACGCCCGCTCGTAGGACTGCTCCGAGAGCGCGAACGCGTTCAGCGCCATGTGGGCTGCGGCCAATCGAAGGTGAAACAGCTCCAACGACGCACCGCACGACTGCAATGACAAAAGGAGGCGGCGACGTTCTTCTTTCGGCAGAGGCTGCGTCAGCTGTTTGGCCGCGGCGGCCTGCTCAGGACACCGCGCCTGCAAGGCGGTGCTGAGTTCGGCGTCGACGTCGCGGATGCTGACCGTCGCCGTCTGTGCGTTGGCCAACTGCGGTGCCGTCAACGACGACACACCCACGATGCAGATCAGAAGAGGCAGACGCATTGGCCCTCTCGGTGCACAGACGACGTCGTCGTCAAAGGGAACGACGATTCCTTAGCATGGTGGCTCCGCCACTCCCACGCCCACGTGGCGCCCTCCTTTGGTGTGCACAGCGCACGGCTCGACGTTGGCCACACCCGTCGGCCAAGGCGTACGGTGGTAGCGTCGGCGCATGCGCAACGTTTTCTTGTTCTTCACCGTCGTTTTTTTGCTGCTCAGCGTCGTGGCCTGCAACGGCGCCGACACCACCACGGCCACCGAAGTGCAACAGGCGACGACGACGTCGACGACCTCGGCAAGCGAGATTCCACCTGAAAAACGGCTGTCGGCACAGCGTTGCATGTACGTGCCGAAGAAGGGCGCGTACCACACCTGCTCCATGGTCATGGCGGGCGAGTGCAAGAACCCCGGTTTGCGTTGCACCCCCGACGACAAATGCGTGTTCTCGCCGTCGAAGAAGAAGTACGTCACCTGCAACCACTTCATGAACGGCGAGTGCAAGCAGGGCATCTTGGCCTGCAAGCCGAAGAGCCAGTGCATGTTCTCCGTCGACAAGCAGAGTTACATCAAGTGCAACCACGTCATGAACGGCGAATGCAAGCAGGGCATCTTGCACTGCAAGCCGTGACCTCGTCGACGACGACGGCCGACAGCTAGGGCGTGGCGGCGTTTTGCCAGGTGGCCAGGCTCATCCACTGCTGCCAGTCGGGGCGGTGGTAGTCGCACCGGTCGTTGAACACGCCCGGTGTGTGGGGGTCGAGGCTCGGCGGGCCGAAGCCCATGTCGACGATGTACGTCAACATGCTGTGGCCGCAGGGCGGCACGTGAGGGTCGACGACGCCGACTTGGTCGAGGCTGCCGACGTGGCGAAAGACGGCCGGAGCGACGCCGGTGCGGGCCAACGCGCGTTCAGCGACGTCGCCAGAGCCGTTGCCCGCAATGTTGTAGGTCATGGGGATGAAGTCGCCCGACGCGATGTAGTTGCTGACCTTGGGCGCGTAGTGCTGCAACACGGCCGGCTGGATGCCGCCCTCGACGAGGTTGCCGGCTTCAGAGTCGGCGCCTTTTTTCACGTAGGGCGGTGCGCCGAAGGTGACGACGCGCTCGACTTGGTGGGGGCCGATGTCGGGCTGCAGCGTGCCGCTCGGCGCCGACGGCTGCCAGCGCACGCCGTCGAGTTGAGGCGCCACCAGCATGGCCAAGCTGCCGCCCAAAGAGTGCCCAGTGACGACGACGCTGGCCCGGCAGCTGGCGCTGCGGTGCTCAGCCAAAAACGCTTTGATCTGCTCTTCGGCGCCGGTCGTCTTGAGCTTGCCGCGAAACCCAGCCGGACCCGGTGGCAGGTACAACTCGCCCCACTCGGGGTCGTCTTCTTCGGCCTTGTTGTTGAGGTCGGCGATGATGTCGGCGTAGTTGGCCTGGCTGCCCTTGAACGACACCACAAACAGCGACTCGTCGTGCGTCATGTAGACGGTGTAGGCGGGACGCTTGTCGAAGATGTTGAACTCGCACACATCGTAGTTGAACGGAAAGGCCTGCAAGCCCAACCGACGGGCGGTGACGTCGTGCTCGTGGGACGGCTCCATCTCGGTGATGGTCTGCAACATGGCCAGCTGGCGATCCGTCACCGTTGTCGTGCACGGCGGCAGCGACGCCAACGACGCTGAAATCCCCGATGCGGGCGGCGTATGGGCGCAGCCGACGGCGAGAACAACAAAGACACTAACGCATAGAATTCGGGCAATTACGGGCATAGCTGTATGCTACGGCGTCGAGGGCGGCGCCGTCTTCCACGATCTTTTTTGGGACAGTCGCCCTTGCAGGAGGTGCCGAGAAGTCGTCGGTGTCGACTGGCTGTGCCACACTTCGCCCGTTGGAATCTGCACCCCGCCGCGATGGTTGTGTCGTCGATGACGACGCCTTGCAGGGTGCGCCAGAGAGGATGACATGACGCAGTTTCTCGGCATCGACCTCGGCACCACGAACTCGGTGGCGGCGTTGTTCGACGGCGAACAGGTGCGACCGGTGCGCCCCAGCGGGGGCGGACACCTCGTGCCGTCGGTGGTGCACCTGGGCAAGAACGGGCGGGTCAGCGTCGGCGACAAAGCCAAACGCCTGGCCGAACGCGACCCCCGCAACAGCCGCACCGGCTTCAAACGTTTGATGGGCACCGACGCGTCGTTTCACTTTCCGGCCGTGGACGCGTCGCGCACGCCTGTGGCGTTGTCGGCAGCACTGCTGTCGAGCATCCGCGACGACGTGCAGGCGCAGACGGGGGTGGCGCCGCAGCAGGCGGTGATCACCGTCCCTGCCATCTTTGACCTCCCCCAAAGTCGGGCCACCACCGACGCCGCCCTCGAGGCCGGCTTTCGCCACGTTGAGCTCGTGCAAGAGCCGGTGGCCTCGGCGCTGGCCGCCGGGTGGACCCAAAGCGCCGACGGGCACTGGCTGGTGTTCGACCTCGGCGGCGGCACCTTTGACGTCACCCTCCTCGACGAGAACGACGGATTTCTGCGCGTCGTCGGCCACGACGGACACAACTTCTTGGGCGGGCGCGACATCGACCGCGCCATCTACAACTGGCTGTGCATGGAGCGGCCGGAGCTCAACCTCATCGATGCCGAGTCGGCGCGAGGCGACGACGAGCACGCCGTCATTCGCGCCGTGCTCCGCCTGTGTGAAGACGCCAAGATTGAGCTGTCGTCGAAAGACGTCGCCGACATTGCCCCGGTGGAGCCGCTGCATTGGCAAGGGCAAGAGCTCGACTTCAGCGTCGAGCTGACGCGCGCCCAGCTGGAGCTGCTGGTGGCGCCGCTCGTCGACAAAGCCATTCAAGTGTGCCTGCGGTTGCTCGCGTCGCACGAGCTCAGCGTCGACGATCTGCAACATGTCGTCATGGTGGGCGGCCCCTCGGCCATCCCTCTGGTGCGCACCCTCGTCGAGAAACAGCTCGCGCCCGTCGCCGCCGCCGACCACGACCCCATGACGCTGGTGGCCCAAGGCGCTGCCTTGCAAGCGGCGGCGTTGTCGTTGCCGACGGTGGCGGCGCGCGGTTTGTCGTTGGTGAACGACGAGACCGACGCCCCGTCTGCCAGCCCTACGTCGACCCCGCGCGAACCGGTGTCGACGACAGCCGCCCCCAGCGGGACGGCACAGTTGTTTTTGCGCCATCCCTCCATGTGCCGCGACCGGTCGCCTTATTTGGTGGGCAAAGTGCTCAACCCCGACGGCGGACATGGCTTGGCCCAAGTCGTCGTCAAATGTGAAGGCTTCGTCAGCTCGGCCGTCGACGTCGAAGACGACGACACCTTTCTCATCGAGCTCCAGTTGCCGCACAAACACAACACATTCACGGTGCGGGGGCAGACGCTGTCGGGCGACGACGTCGACGTCATGCCGGGCGAATTTCAAATCACCTACGGCGTCTCCATCTCAGACCCACCCGTCGCGCGGTCGGTGGGCGTCGCCCGGGCCTCCAACGACGTCACCGTCTTTTTTCAGCGGGGCGACCCCCTGCCCGCCGAGCGCAGCTTTCAGTTCTTCACCGTCGACAGCGTCGAGGCTGGCAACCCCGACTCGACGTTGCGCATCCCCATGGTGCAAGGCGACTTCGCCCACGCCCACCTCTGCCAGCCCATCGGCGCCATCGTCATCACCGGCGACATGCTGCAGCGCGATCTCGCCGCCGGCAGCGAGGTCGAGGTCACCTTGCAGATGGACCGCGGCGGCCACCTCAAGGGCACCGCACACCTGCCGTCGCTGTCGCAAACCATCTCGCAGGTGTGCAGCTTCATCACCCCCCACGCCGACCTCGCCGTCATGCGCGAACAAGCAGACCAACTGTCGGCGCGGCTCTCTGACCTGCAGCAGGATGCATTTGGCAGTGGCGACCGCCAGACCATCCGTGAGGTGGCGTCGTTGGCGGCGCAGCTTTCGCAGCTGCGCGACGATCTCAGCGTCATCGACGACGCGCAAGTCGAGCGTTGCCAACAGCTGCGCACCGAGCTGCTCGAGCTGGTGGGCGATGTCTTCTTGTACGAGCAAGAGTCGAAGTGGCCCGAGCTCGACGACGACATCGAGAGCACGTTGGCGTGGGTGCTGAGCTGGACATCGACCTACGCCACCGCCGACGAAAACCAACTGCTCGAGCGCACCATCCGCAAACTGCGTCGGGCCCGTGAACGCAAGAACGCGCGTGAAGTGGCCAGCCTGCTGACCCGGGTGACGCGCCTTGGCAACACTGCCTTTCACCGCAGCGACAACGCCGTCATCGAACTCTTTCATGCGTACCGCTTGCAGGCGTCGGAGTCGTTGCGGGTGCAAGAAGCCCAACGGTTGGTGCAGCGGGGGCAGCAGGCCCTCGACGCAGGCGACATGGCCAGCCTGCGGCAGATCGTCGACCAGCTCGGCGGCCTCATGCCACGCCACCGAGAGACGCGCGAAAAGGCATTCTCGTCGGGCATCGACTGAATTCGAACGGCTCGCCCCGACCGACCTCTCCTGCAGGACGTGATGTGACCCCTCCCCTCGACGACAATCCGGTGTTTGTGCTCGAGCTTGACGGGCCCGCGACGTCGCGTGACGTCGAGCGGCAAAAAGCCAAGTTGCTGGCGCTCATCGAAGCCAACGATGGCGCCCCCCGCGAAACGCAAACGCCATTTGGCGTGCTGACGTCGACGGCAGACGACATCCGGCAGGCGGCGGCCCAGCTGCAGACCCCCAAGATGCGCCTGTGGTGCACGGTGTGGGCCGAGGTGTTCCGCAAGTCGCCGCCGACGACGTCGGATGACCCCTCCAGCCCCCGCGCCCCGCACTTCGATGCACTCGCAGAGCTGCACTGGTGGACACCATGAGCGTCGTGATGCTGACGTCCACGTCCGTCGCCGTCGATGTGCAGCAGGCGGGCCTTCCCATCGGTCTGCTGGTGTGGCTGTTGATGCAGAACGAGCACGACGTGCAGCAGCTGTCGGTGGCGCAGTTTCTCCGGGTGAGCGCGACGGTCATTTATGGCGTCTTGCTGTTTCTTTGGGCCCTCGTCGGCGACCCCACCCAGCTCGACGGGTTGTATGTCGTGCTCGTCTCCACCGCCGTCACCGTCGGGGTGTGGATGCTGCCGTCTGCCCTTGCCCGGTGGGCAGAGCATGGGGGCCACCGCCTGGCCTCGACGCTGAATGCCCGCTGGCTCGACGCTCGCTGGGGGCCCGACCCCGTCGCTGGCGCACACATCGCGGCCCATTTGTCGCACCCCTCTGCCGCCGAGCGAGCCGACCTCAAGTTCACCTCCCTCGACGAACGAACAGACACCAGTCGCGCCACGTTGCTCGCGTTGGCCTTCGACGACGTGCCCCATGCCGACCGCGATCGCTGGCGTGCGGCCATGGAGTTGGTGCTGCTGCACCCAGCGCAAGGCGACCAGCGTGCCGGAGCCCTGGCTCTCGATTGGCTGCTCCTCGACGCCGTCGACCAGGGGTCGCTCGGTCGGCTGCGCCGATATGCGCGGGCGGAGCTGTCGGGGTGCCTGCTTGGCCGGCGCAAGTGGACGGGCGCGCACACCCCCATCGCTGAGCTGCAAGAGAAATACGACCGCGATCCCTGGCTGCTCGTCGACAAGGAGAGCGTCGTGCGCTTGGCCAACAGTCCGCTGCGGCGCCAGCTGCAGCACGCCGTGCAGCACGGGCCCACCAAGGCCGACCTCAGCGACGAGGTGCGCATCGAGGTCGGCCGTTTGCTCGCCAACGACGTGGTTCTCGACGAGGCGCTGCATCCTGACCGCCCTCGCCGACAAGCCGTCGGGCTCGACGACAGCTTGGCCTGCATCGGCCAGCGTCTCGATGTCGACGTGCCCGAAGGCATGCGCGACAATGTCGGCATCTTCGTTCGTCATTTGGCACGTGAGGTGGGCGTCGGTGACAACGACGCCAGCGACGTTCTCGACGATGTCTTGGCCTTGTGGGACGACGCCAGTTCCCCAGGCGACAACGCTCGCTTTGATCCAGGCGACGCCAGCCTTCGCCAACTGGAGCAACTGCGCACCATCGCGGCGCGCATGCCGCAAGTGCCGCCCCCCGAAGACAAGGGTGCTGCTTTTGCACTGTTTCGGTCGTCGAAAACGGTGCCACTGCCGCTGCGCGACATCTTCAAGTGCTGGGTGCAGCTGCATGCATGCTTGCAGAGCATTCACGACGTCGACGACCGCCTCGAAGGGTGGAACATCGTGCACTACGCCGTCAGTGTTGCCGCGGTCGACTTGTGGAACCTCCACGGCGTGCGACAGCTGCCAACCGCGATGTTCACGTACATCGTCATGGGCGGCATTGCGCATGGCGTGCCCGACCACGTCGAGACCAACCTCTCCAATCTGCGCTGAACGCGGCGTGCACTCGGCCGCCGGTGCGGTACAACCATCAGACCCCAATCCGCATCGTTGAAGGATTCTCATGAAGAAGCTCAGTCCCAAGCCCAATGGCCGTGTTTTGTCGCGTGTCGTCGTCCCCGTCGTCGCCACCACCGCCCTGGCGGCCTCCGCCTGCATTTATCCAGGGGAGCCCTACGTCATCGGCGAACCCGCCGTGGAGCCCGCCGTTGAACCGGGTGTTGATGCTGGAGAAGAAGACATGGATGCCGGCACCGACGGAGATGCAGGCGTCGATGACATCGACGTCGGTGTGCCTCCGCTCGACGACGACGCAGGAGAGCCCGGATGAAGAAGCTCAGCTCCAAACCCAAAAGCCGGGTGCTCGCCGTCGCGGGCGCCGCTCTCGTCGGGCTCACAACGACGGGCGCTTGCTACTTCGGCCCAGAAGTCGGTCTTGAACCGCTCCCTGAATCCGACGCCGGAGAGCCGGGTGAAGACGACGCTGGCGTTGCCGATGCCGGGCCCACGGTGCAGCCCGTCGACGCCGGCATCTCGGTGGACCCTGACGCGGGTGACATCGAACCTGGCGATGGTGGTACGGTCGACGGGTAGCCCAACCCGGAGCCCCCATGCGCAAGCTGACCCCCAAACCTCAAGGCAAAGTGCTGCAACGCTTGGTGGCGCCTACCATCGTCGGGACGACGCTGTTTGTTGGCGGCGTTGCTTGCGAGACGGAGCCGCCCACCGACGACTCTGAATATGAAGTCGTCGGCGTCCCCACGACGGACGACCCCCCAGCCCCCGAGTTTCCCGACGAGCCCGGTGACGGTGGGACAGTTGACGGTGGCACAGTTGACGGCTGAGGGTTCAAAAACCAGTCCCCCCCACACAGGAGTGCCCATGAACAAGCTCACCACCAAACCGAAGGGTCGCACACTGGCCCGTGCCGTCGCGCCCACCCTCGCCGGCGTGGCCCTCGCCGCTGCGACAGCCGGATGTCCATCCGAAGAGCCCGCCGTCGGCGAGCCGCCCGTCGCCAAAGACCCCAGCAAAACACCAGAGCAGCCGAAGCCCGAAGTCGTCGGCAAGGTGGCCCTGCCCGACGCTGAGAAAGCCGAGCCCGGTGCCAAGGGCACGCCCACCGACAACGCGGTTGCCCCCAAAGGCACAGGCGACAAGGTCGGCAAGGTGGCCCTGCCCGACGCCGACAAAGACGAGCCTGGCAGCGGCAAGTAGCACATGGGCAACGACGACAACGCCGACCTTGGGCTGTCGCCCGAGTGGCAAGACTGGGTCATCGACAACGCCCTCGACGGCGCCACGGTGCAAGAGCTCGTCGACGCCATCGTCGAAGAGGGCGTCGACGCCGGCCTCGTCGAACGTGAGGTGCTCCAGCTGGTAACGTCGGCAGGGTTTCGCGCCGCCCAACAATGGCGGCGCCGCGCCCTGCGCCACAAGAAGGTCAACGCCCTGCGCGTCGCCTACCACCGAGGACACGGCCCCGACGTCATCGAACGCCGCGCGGGTGTGTCTCCCGACGACATTCGTGCGTTGTACATGCGCGCAGCCCAGCCCGTGGTGCTCACCGACGTCGTCGACCGCTGGCCCGCCCTCACCAAGTGGACCGACGGCTTTCTCAAAACCACGGTCGGCCACGTCGAGGTCACCGCTTGCACGGGGCGCAACGCCGCCGACGACCCCAACCACGACATTGAGCGCTTCTACACAAAGATGCCCTTTGCCGATTTCGTCGACCAGGTCGCCGGCGCAGGCGTCACCAACGACCTCTACCTCGTGGGCAACACCCGTTTTCTCGAAGCCGACGGCGCCGATGTGTTGCTCGACGACGTCGACGACGACGTGCAGGCCTACCTCGACGGCCCCGTCGTCAAAGAGCGGTGCAGTTTTTGGTTCGGCCCCGCCGGCACCGTCACCGCACTGCACCACGACCCGACGTCGGTGCTCTACGCACAGGTGCGGGGGCAAAAGCGGTTTCGCCTGCTGTCGCCCGGCAATGTGCCCGCGCTGATGGCGGCCGACGGCACCTACGCCGACATCGACGTCGACGACGCGGCCCGCGGCATGGACGACCGCGTCTACGACGTCACCCTGTCGCCAGGAGAACTGCTGTTGCTTCCCGCTGGGTGGTGGCACGAGGTCACCGCGCTCTCGCCCAGCATCAGCCTCGGGCTCACCAACTTGCCGGGCCCGACGAGCTTTGCGTGGTACCACCCCGGCAAGGTCGGCAATGAGGTGGTGGCGCGGTCTCCGGCCGCCGCCGTCGACGACAACAACGACGACGACAACGACAACGGCACCAACGACGCGACCTAAGGTGTGAGTGCTTTGTCGGCAAAGAACGCCCACAGCTCGCGCACGGCCTCGACGTCGTGGTTCTGTCGCCCCGCCAGCAGCTCCCACACGCCTCCGACGGGTGCGTCGATGCTCGGCGGCACGTGCCCTGCGCCGTCCATGGTGAGCACGCTGACCTCGGTGCCGGTCGCCTCACAGCGGTGGTCTTCACGCGTGACGATCGACCCATCGTCGACGTCGAGGTCGTCGTAAATCGACGTCGACGGCGGCGTGGTGCATTGGTTGAGGTTGGTCCAGTAGGCGACGCTCTCCTCTTTGGACTGCACCACGATCTGCGCGTTCTCGCTGCCTCCGTCGTAGGGCACCAGCGCGTCGTCCGTGCCCAGCTGGTACATGACGGAGCGCGGGACATTCTGCACGTCGCACGCGTTGTCGGCGGGCATGAGGGCAATGGTGACGCCGCCGGCCGCGAAGACCTCCGGCACCTCCTGCAACAAGCGCTGGGTCATGAAGCCGCCATTGGACTCCCCCTGCACATACACCCGGTTGCGGTCGATGTTGGCCTGCGCCGCGATCGCGTCGACGAGGGCCACCAAGAAGCCGACGTCGTCTTCATTGCCGCAGCGCTCGCACTCGGCCCGACAGTCGTTCCACTGCTGGTTCACGCCTTGGGGCACCACGACGTGCACGCCGTCCTCGTCGGCGACGTCGAGCCACACCTGCCACGGCCATTGGGCCCCGTCGACGCCCAGGTGGTTGTCGATGGTGCCGCCACCTCCATGCAGACTCAGCACCAATGGACGCGGGGTGTCGTCGGTGGCTGGCGCATACCAGTGGTACGTTCGCTCGACGTCGTCGTGCACCAGCATTTGGTCGCGGTGCAACGTGCCCGGCCGTTCGGGGTCTGGCGTGCGGCACGCCACCAGCGTCGTCGCCGCGAGCAGCAGCATCCACAGTCGTCGCATGCCCACCTCCTGTTGTTCGACACGTCAAGGCCGTCGTGAAGAAACCCACGGTGGATCTTACATCTGCAGCCGGCGTCCGGCGTTCAGTTCGTCGAGCGTGTAGAAGGTGCCCCGCCACCGCACGCCGTTGTGGCGCTGGGCCAACGCCGTCGACCGCACAAATCCCACCGAGAACAACATCGCGCCCAACGGCCAACACAACGCCGGGAGCCACTGCCGACGGTTGCGCCACCAAGCCACACATTCGCCGAAGGTGTAAAACCCAAACGACGCGCCCCCGACGAGCGACACCCACGTCGTCGACGAGGCAAGGCCCCAGCCGAGCGCGACCAACGGCGTCAGCCAAACACTCCAGAACACCGCCATGCCGACCACCACCAGCGGCCAGGGCACCCTCGCCGTCGTCGAGCCGTTCTTCTCGATGCCCGTGAAGAACTGCGCCAGCGAGCGATACATCGGCACCTGGATGAGCCGGCTCCCGTCGACAAAGTCGCACTTGGCCCCTGCCCTTTTCATCATCTGGCCGGCGGCGAGGTCGTCTGCCGTCTCCATGCGGATGTGCGCAAAACCTTCTGTCTCCAACCACGACGCACGGCGCATGAAGTTGAAGGCGCCGGAGCCCATGGCCGCCTTGCTCGACGACGATCGCACCTTCTTCGGCGACATCATCACCATGAAGCCGCGCACCACCACCGCCCACACCATGTCCATCACGAAGCTTCCCGTGCGGTACGACGGCAACACCGCCAACATGTCGCGCCCGTCGCGCTCGGCGTACGACACGCACTTGCGCAACGTGCCCTGCTCCGTCGTCACATCGCCGTCTGACAACAACAACCAATCGCCAGTGGCGCGTTGTTGCCCGACGTGGAGAGCGTGCACCTTTCCCAGCCACCCACCGGGCAGCTCGTCGACGCGCACGAAGACAAAGCGCTCGTCTCCGGCCGCCGCCTGCTGGGCTTGAACGCCAGTGTCGTCGTCAGAACGGTCGTCGACGAACACCAGCTCCAAGTTCGGGTAGTCGTCATCGAGGCGGCTGCGAACGGCTCGAGCGACGTCTGCGCCCTCGTCCTTGGCGGCCATCAAAATCGACACCTTGGGCCACGTCTTGCGGTCGTCGTCGACGGTGACGTCGTCGAGACGGCGAAACTGACGAAGGTGCGCAAAGAGCACCAGCGTCTCCACACAGACCACGCCGCAAACCACGGCGACCACGATGTGCAGGAGGAGCGTCGTCGTCATGCCCCCATTGTCGTCGGCGGCGCGGGCGCTGCCAACACCGCCGGCGGCGGGTGCAACCGCGCAACACGTGCAGCAACCGACAAAGCCGTCGCCACGGGCCATTTCGCCGCCACACAATGAGACAATGACGTTCTGTTCATGGTATTCACTCTTGTCCCGCATCTCAGGAGTGCCCCATGGATTTGCCTGCCCCTCTGCGCCGTCTGCCCGTCGTCACCGCCCTCGTGGGTCTCGGCCTCGCCACCGCACCCGCATGTGTCGTCGAGCCTGCCGAGACGTGCGATGCCAACTGCGAAGCCGAGCCCGAGGACGCGTTTCGCGGTGGCATCGTCTCTGACGACGTCATCGCCAGCTTCACCACCGAAGAGCTCATCGCCCACCTCGAAGAAGAAAACGCCCTCATCGCCACCGCCGCCGGTGTCGAATTCCCCGTCGACGTGCACCGCGTCGTCTACGACACCATCGACGCCAAAGGCGAACGCACGGTCGCGTCGGGCATTGTGGCCATCCCCTCCGACGCCACGCACGACATGCCGTTGATGAGCTACCAGCACGGCACCATGTTCCGCATCACCGACGCCCCGTCCATCAACGAAAACGGCGAGCGCATCGTGTGTGAAGCCCTTGCGGGTGCTGGCTACCTCACCGTCGCCCCCGACTACCTCGGTCTCGGCCAAGCCGCCCTCGACAACGACATGCCGCTGCACCCCTACATTCACGCCGACAGCGAGGCCACCGCCACCATCGACCTCATGCGCGCTGCGCGCACCATCGCCACCGACGCTGGCTTCTCGTTGTCGGGCGACGTCTTTCTCGCCGGCTACTCCCAAGGCGGACACGCCACCATGGCCACCGCCAAAGCCATCGGCACCGACGCCGATTTGTCGGCCGAGTTCACCATCAAAGGCGCGGCCCCCATGGCCGGGCCCTACGACGTCAGCGGCGTGCAGGCCGAGGTCATCATTGCCGACGAGGAGTACACCGAGCCCGCCTACCTGCCCTACATCATCTTCGCCTGGAACGAGGTCTACGGCGTCTTTGAAGACCCCAGCGAGATCTTCATCGAACCCTACGCCACCGACCTGCCCCCACTCTTCGACGGCACCCACAGCGGCCGTGACGTCGAGAATGCCATGACCCAACAGCCCAACCTCATCTTGCAGCCCGACCTCTTGGAGATCATCAAGAACGGCGATGCCCACCCCATGCGCGACGCGCTTGAAGCCCAAGACCTCACCGACTGGGCCCCCGACTTTCCCGTTCGCATGTACCACTGCGAAGGCGACATGACGGTGCTGTATGGCAACGCCGAGGTCGCACAAGAAGCGTTCGAGGCCAACGGCTCGACGACGACGGAGGTGGTCTCCGTCGGCGCCGGCCTCAACCATGTCGACTGCGCGCTGCCGACGCTGCTCGACAGCAAAGGCTGGCTCGACGACTTGGTGCGTGGCGGCGGCGACGCCACCTGACGTCGAGGATGCATCCCCACCTCCGACGACGCCGGCCATGGGCCGGCGTTTGTCATGCAGCGCCCCACCATTCCCACCTGGACTGTTTCAGAACACAGCACTAAACGGTGACGACGGAGGTTGCGATGGGCGTGTTCGACCGCATCAAAAAGTTTTTCACCAAAGAGGCAGGTGATGCGCAACGGCTGACCTTGGTCGCGCAGAGCGCTCACTTTCACCTCATGGCCGCCGGCGCCGAGCTTGGCGACGACGGCAACCTGGAGCATGGGTGGTGTCACGCCGTGAACCTCATCAGCTTCGACCCCGGCGAACCTGAATGGCGCGCCGTCGTCGACGCGTACATCCAGCGGCTCGGGCCGCAGCAGGCCGAGCGGCTTCTCACCGAGGGGCACTTCTCCAACGAGGCCGTTCGCACCTTGCTGTGGGCGCAGCAAGGCAAGGTCAGCGACGCCATCGGCCTGTTGATGCAAGTGGCGGAGGCCAAGCCCAGCGCGCGGTTCGCCGAAGCCTGGCTTCCCGACTACGTCGACAAGTTGAACGAGCCGGTCGAGCTGCCGGTGCTCTACACCACGCTCGGCATCGCCATGAAGATGCTCTCAGAACAGCGCTACCTGTCGAGCGAGGAGGCCGCCCGCCAACAAATCCTGGCGCGATGCGTGGTGCGCATGGCCGACGCCCACGACCTCGAGCCCATGGCCGAGATGTTGGTGTTGGGCGTGATGCGAAAAGGAGGGCTGTTTGACGAAGGCAAGCAGCGCGCTTCCGACATGCAAACCCGCGCCCCATCTTGGGAGGCCGACGTCGCCGTGGGCTTGATGCTGAGAGAGGCAGGCGAGCTCGACGCTGCGCTGCCCGCGTTGCGTGCCGCGCTCCAAAAGAAGCCGCAAGACCCCTCCCCGCTGCTCGAAGGAGGCGATGGCCTCTTCAACGCCAAGCGATATGACGAAGCAGCGAGTTGGTATGGCGAAGCCCTCGACGTCGACGCCGGCAATGCCTGGGCAAAGACATCGGTGCAACTGTGCACGCTCGGCAAAGCCCGCGCCGACGGGCGTGACGACGTCGTCGACGCCATGCGCCAGCAACTCTTGCCACAAGCCCAGCATGGAGACGGCCGGGCTGCGCTCGCCTTCGACGACGTGCAGTCGTTCACGGGCCGCATGCCAGAGCCGGGCGATGCCACCATCAATGTGTTTCAACAGGTGCGTGAGCAAATCCTCAGCGACGCAGACACTGGCGGTGAAGTTGGCGGCGACGACGCGCAAGACAAAGGAGGCAACTCTCTTTCTCTCAAGCTCTCCAACGTCGAAGCCCCCAGCTGCCTGCTCACGGTGCGTCTGGGGTTTGCCGCCCTGAAGAAGAACGTGGCCCTCAACGTCGAGGTGGAGAACTTCGCCACCCCTGACCCTCGCCTCCCCGTCGAGGAGGTCGCCTTCTCGCTGTGGGACCTCGATGGCGACGACCTCGTTCCAGGTCGACCATCGCCCTCGCCTGAGGTGGCCCACGCCGTCGCGGAGCTCGTCGTGCAAGACACCACGCTTGATGAGATGTGGGTGGCTGCGTCGTACGTCGGTGCTGAGCTGGGCGTTGACGCCGTCGATGACCTTCTTGCGTGCGTGGTGCATCCAGACGCTGTGTCCATCCCCGACGACGTCGACGTGTTGGACTGGGTTCCCCGGTGGCAAACGGCGGCGTGCTTTGCCCTCGCCCACGTCGACGATGGCTGGGCGAACAGCAAGCGCAAAGAGGCGCTGTTTGCCGTTCTCCTCGGGCCTCGTGACTGGTCGACGGGATCGGCCATCACCACCTTGTGGCGGCTGGCTCGCGGCCATGAGCGCATCAGTGACGACGTCGACCAGGCGTTCATGCGGCTCGACGACGCGCGTCCCAACGCCGGTCACCTGGCGTATGCAGAAGCACTGCTGTGGCACTGGCGGCTGTTGCCGAGTTTGTCGTCGGAGCGCCGGGAGCAGCTGCAGGGGCAACTGCAGGCGTTTTACGAAGCAGAATAGACGCTGGATCCAAAGACCCGTCCCCGTCGCCGTCCGTTCGACTCTGGATGCACACTCGACTCTTCGTCTGTCTGCTTCTGCTGTCGACAACAGCCTTTGCGGCCAATCCGCCAGCGACGGAGTGGCCCACCCAGCCGTGTCCCGACGCTGTCGAGCACGAGCAGAAGGCACGTGCCGCTCTGCAGCGCCTCCGTCGTTTGTGCCTGCCCCATGACGACGGCACATTCACCTGCGGCGTGCGCTCCCTCTACGGCTTCTTGAGCGGCCCCCGGCTGCAGCTGTTCTCTCCTAAGAAAAAGCACTGGGACTTTCGCATCGACGTCGACGACAACGATGTGCACGCCGACAATTGGGTCGACGCCACACTCCCTGCAGGGTTTGCCTGGGCCTACGGCAACGCTCCCGACGACGTCTTCTGCATGCAGAAACAGGTCACACGAGTGTTGCTCGCACGCGTTCGCGTCCTGCCCAAGCGAAGGACGTGCTACGCCGACGACGACGTGCCGGTGCATGGCCCTGCCGCTCCAGGCGCGTTGTCTGCCAGGTTCTTGCGCATCATCCGCGTCTACGACGCCGACCCACGCGGCCGACGACGAGAAGGGCCGCATTGGGTGCTGGGCGGATGCCACCAGGTGGCGCGCTCAGAGGCGGCGTGTAGGCCACCTGACAACTGACATCCGTCTGCTTTTGGCGGCCGCAGTGCAGCGACTCGAAAGCAGATGCAACACCTCCTGCAACAAAGCTGTGTCGAACTCAGCCGGTCGACGACAAACGACGTCTGAAACCCCACTCACAGTTGAACGCCGACGCCGGTCTTTCTATGACGTGCATGTTCACACGTTCCGTGTCCTCCCTCCTGTGAGACCGCCATGCGCAAACCAGACGTCAAACCGCAAAACCCCAACTTCTCCTCGGGCCCCTGCTCGAAACGGCCGGGGTACAGCCTCGCCGCCCTCGAGAACGCCTGGCTGGGACGCAGCCACCGCGCCAAAGGCCCCAAGGCCACGTTGAAAGACGTCATCGACAAGAGCAAAGCCATCTTGGGCATGCCCGACGGGTGGCGCCTTGGCATTGTCCCCGCGTCTGACACCGGCGCCGTCGAGATGGCCTTGTGGTCGTTGCTCGGCCCCAAAGGCGTCGACGTCTTGGCGTGGGAAAGCTTCTCGGCCGGCTGGGCCACCGACGTCACCAAGCAGCTGAAGCTCGACGACGTGCGCGTCATGAAGGCCGACTACGGACAGCTGCCTCCTCTCGACGACGTCGACTGGAAGAAAGACGTGGTCTTCGTGTGGAACGGCACCACCTCGGGCGTGCGCCTCGAAAACGCCGACTGGATCCCCGACGACCGCGAAGGCCTCGCCATCTGCGACGCCACCTCCGCCGCCTTCGCCATGGACCTCGACTGGAGCAAGCTCGACGTCGTCACCTGGTCTTGGCAGAAGGTCATGGGCGGCGAGGCGGCCCACGGCATGTTGGCGTTGTCGCCCCGCGCCGTCGAGCGCATCGAGTCGCACACCCCGTCGTGGCCCATGCCAAAAATCTTCCGCATGAAGAAGGGCGACAAGCTCAACGAAGCCATCTTCGAAGGCAGCACCATCAACACCCCGTCGATGCTCGCCGTCGAAGACGCCCTCGACGGCTTGAAGTGGGCAAACGAGCTGGGCGGACTCAGCGCCCTCATCGGCCGCAGCGAAGCCAACCTCAAAGCGCTGTCGTCGTGGGTCGACCACACCGATTGGGTCGAGTTTCTCGCCGCCAGCGACGCCACACGGTCGAGCACGTCGATGTGCTTGGTGATCACCGCCGACTGGTTCACCGCCCTCGACAAAGACGCCCAGACGAAAGCCGCGAAAAAGATCGCCACCCTCCTCGGCGACGAGGGCGTCGCCTTCGACATCGCCTCCTACCGCGATGCCCCTCCGGGCCTGCGCATCTGGGGCGGCGCCACCATCGAAGCCTCCGACGTCGAAGCGCTGTGCCCTTGGCTCGACTGGGCCTACGCCCAGGTCGCGGCCGAGCACGCATAGCCTGAACGGGTGCAGCGCTTTACGCGCACCTCGTTCAGCCTTCGACGACCATTTGCAGTGGATGACGACGCCTTGGCCTGCTGATGGGCGTCTGACTGCAAATGGTTGAAGGTGCCTGTTTCTCATCCTCACCGACGTCGTCACGTCGTCGTCAAACGGAGGTTTTGGGGGGCGCTCGAGTCAGGGCCCGCGCGCTTCGCGGCGCCGGGGCCCTGCCTTCAACGACCATGGGGCATTGCCATGCAATGCCCGACGACCATTTGCGCTGCAAATGGTCGATGACGACTGCCAAGCGCCACAGCCCGTGGCGTCTTGCTCTGCTGAACGGCGTTTGACTGCAAATGGTCGGCGATGCCTGTTTCTCATCCTCACCGACGTCGTCACGTCGTCGTCAAACGGAGGTTTTGGGGGGCGCTCGAGTCAGGGCCCGCGCGCTTCGCGGCGCCGGGGCCCTGCCTTCAACGACCATGGGGCATTGCCATGCAATGCCCGACGACCATTTGCGCTGCAAATGGTCGATGACGACTGCCAAGCGCCACAGCCCGTGGCGTCTTGCTCTGCTGAACGGCGTTTGACTGCAAATGGTCGACGATGCCTGTTTCTCATCCTCACCGACGTCGTCTCGTCGTCGTCAAACGGTGGTTTTGGGATGCGCTCTAGTCTCGAAAGCTCGCTTCGCGAGTCGAGTTGCGACGAATGCGAGCATTCGTCGTCGAGCGCGTTCTTTTAGGTTGAGATGCGCTCTTGTCCGTTGTGGCCAGCCGATGACGCCAGCGGACCCTCCGGGGTCCGCTTTTTCGTGGTTCTCGAGGACGACGCTGTCTCAGAAACGAACGCGACGACGTTGCGTCGCACAAACGGCGGCCTTCCCTCTCTGCAAATGCCACCCGATGTGCAAACGAATTCAGCCATGCCTGCTGCCGCCGGTTCTCCTAACGTCGCTGCCGACGACCCCAGCCGTCTCCTCGACCGGTTGCGCGTGCGCTCGTTGCGGGTGCTGGGATGGTTGTTGTTCGCCGCGTGTGTCGCGTACTCCCCGCGACTGCTGAACGTCTTTGACGACGGCACCACTTGGTACCAACAGCTTTGGGCCGTCGCTCTGTTGGCGGGGCTGGTCATCGGCGGGCTCAGCGTGTGGGTCACCCGTCGGACGACGCTGCGCTTCGAGCGGGTGCCCCTGTTGGGGGTGTTCACGTCGGCGTGGTTGGTGATGGGCGGTGGTGCCTCGATGCTGCGCGTCGGCCCCGTCATCAGCGTCGGCGTCACCTTCTTGGTGGGGGTGTCGTTTGCCACAGCGTTCGCAGGCAAACGTGCTGGAGCTTTGGTGTCGCTCCTGCCGCCGACCTGGATGGTGTTCGCCGTCGTCACCGACGTCGGCCATCACCCGCCGCTGTTCTGGCTGCGCATGGCCATGGTCAGCTTGCTCGGGTCGGCGGTGTTGGTGCTCGTTCTCGACCACCTCATCACGTCGCTGCACAACGCCTTGCAACAGACCCAATCGGCGTTGGAGCAGGAGCGCGCCGCCCGTCAACAATGGCAAGAGGCCCAAGTCGAACTGGAGCGCAGTCGACGACACACCGTCATCAGCAACTTGGCCGGAGGCGTGGCCCACGACGTCAACAACGCGTTGATGGTGGTGATGGGCGCTGCAGCCATCTTGCGCGACTGCCACACCCCCACCCAAGCGCAAGCCGACCTCATCGAAGACATCATGCAGGCCAGCCGCACCACCGCCAACACCGTCAAAGGCTTGTTGCACGTGGCCGGCCGTCGAGAAGGCGTGCAGGCGTGCGCCCACGTTGCCACCCTGCTGCCAGCGCTTTGTCGCAACGCGCGCCACGTCTTGCCAGAAGACCTTCAGCTCGTCGAAGAAGGCAACGTCGACGACGACGTGTATGTCGATCTCTCGCCCGACGAACTGGAGCAAGTGCTCCTCAACTTGGTGTGCAATGCCCGCGACGCCATGGTCGAGGCCGGCACGCACGGCGTCATCACGGTGTCGGCGTCGGCCGACGTCGGCCAATGCAACATCCGCGTCTCAGACGACGGCCCGGGGATTGCGTCGGACATCCGCGAGCACATCTTCGAGCCGTACTTCACCACCAAGGCCCAAGGCAAAGGCACTGGGCTCGGCTTGGCCACCTCACGCGGACTGCTCGGCAGCATCGGCGGCAGCTTGGCGCTCGTCGACGACGACGGGCCAGGCGCGACCTTCTGCCTGACGGTGCCGCGGGCCAAAGGCCCCGTCGAAGACGGCGCATCCGCCTGACGTCACCGGCTCACTTGCACGGCTTCTCGTCGACGTCGATTTCGAACGACCCCGGTCGACGTCGTTTGCTAGCGTGCGCCCATGGCCTGGTACGACTTCTTCGCCCACACCTACGACGCCTCCCTGGAGCCGCTGTATGCCGAGCACCGCGCCCTCGCCGCCGACGCGCTGGAGCTGAAGCCCGGCATGCGCGTCCTCGACGCCCCCTGCGGCACCGGCCAGTCGTTTGCGGCGCTGTCGTCGAGACTGGGGCCAGAGGGGACGCTCATCGGGGCCGACCTCAGCGCTGGGATGCTGCGCAAAGCCGAGAAGCGCCAGGTCGACACGCAGCTCGAGCTGCACAACGTCGACGCGGCCCTCCTCGAGATTGACGCTGTCGACGCGGTGCACGTCTTCTTGGGCATGACCGTCTTTGACGACATGCAGGCGACCTTTGAGCAGTTGTGGCGGCACCTCAAACCCGGCGGACGGTGCATCCTCGTCGACGTTCACGCCGAAACGCTCGGCCTGCAGGGGTGGATGGTCAACAAGATGGCGCAGGCCGACATCCGCCGTCGGTTTTGGGAGCCACTGCAAAAGGTCGGCGACGACTTCAGACGTGAAGACCTCCCGTACAACTGGTCGCACGGGGGGCAGATTCAGCTCGCCGTCGCCACGAAACCCCGCTGACCGCCCCACGCAGATGCCGGGCCACCCCTTGCATCTTCTTGTGCGTGGGGTCACTGTGGGGCGGGAGCCCGCACGCGGGCGCAACCAAGGACTGTGGTCATTCCTGTTTGGCGACTCGAACTCGAATTTCTCACTGGTGTCATGAAAGACACCGAGCCCCACGTCGTGTGCGAGCGCAACCTGCTCACCGACGAGATGCGCATCATCATTGGCCGCTCCGCCGACGCCGACGTCACCATCCCCGACGGCACCGTGTCGCGTCAGCATTGTGCAGTGCAGCTGACCCCCGAAGGCGCCTGCCTGCTCGACCTCGGCTCCTCCGGCGGCACCTACGTCAATGGGCAGCGCATCAGCGAACAGCAGCTGCAGACCGGCGACAAGTTCATCGTCGGCGCCAACACCATGGTGCAGGTGGTGCACTCCGACGTGTCCTAGCTTCGAAAGCTCGCGCCGCGAGTCGAGTTGCGACGAATGCGTTGCATTCGTCGTCGAACGCGTTCTTTGGGTTTGGGGTGTGCTCTAGAAGCCTGAGCCAGGTGTCTTCAAGAAGGCCGCCTCGTCGTCGGTGGACACTCTGCCGAGGATGGCATTGCGATGGGGAAACCGCCCCCACTGTTCGACGATGTCGCGGTGGCGCACGGCGTAGTCGACGTTGCGCAGCACGCGGTCGCGGTTGTCGCCTTCACATGCCTCCGCAAAGGCTTGAAACAGGGCGATGCATCGCTCTTGATGGGCGAGGTTTTCGCTGTGCATGAACGGCATGTAGGCGAAGGTTCGCTGCGCGCCCTTGAGCTCGACATCACGGCCGTCGTCGACGAGGGCGCACGCGGCATCGAGCGCGATGGCGTCGTGAGCGTACATCTGGGCGGTGTCGCGAAACATGTTTCGCGCGAACTGGTCGACGACGATGATGGTGGCCAGTGTGCCGTCGAGCGTATCGCGCCAGCCGTCGAGGTCGCCGCGCACGAGCGCGTCGAAGGTGGCGCCGAACTCGGTGCGCACCTGTTGGTCGAAGGCGTCGTCTTTGCTGAACCATCGCTTCGCGACCTCGGCGGTGGGCTGCCCCTCGTCGTCGAGGGTGCCAAACCAAAAGTCGAGAACGTCTTGGGGGGTGCGCACGTGGGTCATGGAGTCTCCGAAGTCGAGGGGGGAGGTACAGCCGTCGCATCTTCAGGCGCACTTGCCTCGCTGACAACATAGGCAACTGCGCCCATCATGGCAGACGTCAACGCCACCGGCAGCGCGGCATGGGGCCACAGGGGTGCCAAGAACGTCTCCCAGCCGAACGCGAGGTGCACGGCCCACAGCGATGTGCCCACCCCCATCGATGCCAACGCCGATGCTTCTCGACGTGGATGGCGCCACAACCCCAACGCCAGGGGCACCAGCAGCCCCGCCAACGGCAGCGCGTAGGCCGACTCCAGCAGCGCGTAGGCGCTTTCGCCGACATAGGCTGCGACGACGCTGGCGGCGGTGACGCCCAAGACACACCACCGCACCCGGCGCAGCGACGACATCTCGGGCCAAACGCGCACGAGTACGTTCTCAGACAACACAGCCGACGGCGACAAGATGGCGCTGTCGATGGTCGACAACACCGCCGACGTCAGCGCGACGGTGAACACGACGGCCACGGGCGGGCTCAAAAAGCCATGGGCCAGCGCGATGACCAACGCCTTGTGCTCGCCTGGCAGGGCCAGCCGACTGGCGAGCGCCATGACGACGACGAGGGCGCCGAGAGCCAGGTACAGCGCACCGGCCATCAGACACGCCCGTCGCGCCACCGTCGACGACTTCGCCGAGAACACGCGCTGAAAGAGGTCTTGGCCGGGAAGATTGCCAAGCGCGCCGACGGCCAACACGCCGACCCACGCCAGCTGGGCTTGCCCGCCCGTGGGCACCAGCTGCAGCAGCGGCGCAGGCGTTTTGCCTCTGACCACGTCGAGGCCAGCGACGACACTGCCCTCCCCCAGCGATGCCAGCACCGCCGGGACCAACAACAGCAGGCCAACGACGACGAGCGTCATCTGCAAGGCGTCGGTCAACGTCACCGACCACATGCCTCCGACGACGGTGTAGCCGACGCCGACGATGGCCACGAGCAGAATGCCTACGGCGGGAGGCACCGAGAAGTAGGCCTGCAACACCGTCGCCAGCGCCACGAGCTGGGCCGCGATCCACCCAAAGTAGCTCGGCACCATCAGCAAGGCGCTCATCAGCTCTGCACGACGTCCAAAGCGTTGGGCAAAGAAGTCGCCAAGCGTCAGCAGGTTCATGTCGCGCAACGGCTTCGCAAACCACAGCCCGGCCACCACCAGACACAAACCGGCTCCGATGGGGTCGAGTGCGGCCCGCACGACGCCGCCAGCGCGAATCTCGTCCGAGGCCGTGAGCAGTGTCCCCGCGCCAAACCACGTCGCCAACAACGTTGCCGTGGCCCATCCAACACCGAGACGACGGCCGGCCACCAAGAAGTCATCGGCGTCGACGACACGGCGCTGGGCCACCGCTCCCAACACGTAGAGGCCTGCGACATAGAGGAGCAAAACGACGCCGACGGGCACGGCCAGTGCTTGGGGGTCAGACATGGGCACACCTTCGACGCCAGCAGTGCAGCGTCGGGCGAGACCGGTCAACACACCTCGCTGCCGTCGACATCAAAGGGGTGCCCACAAGAAGAAAAGGCCGCCACAGCGGCCCTCTCTCGAACTGGCGCGGGCCAGTTCGTTGTGTGTGGAGGTTAGGCGGGTGCTTGGTCGACGTTGAACCCAGCGCCACCCAGGTCGTCGTCGAGCTGCACGTGCTTCTCCAGCGTCGCGTCCAAGGCATCCGCCACGTCGTCGACGAAGATGAACTCCAACGCCTTGCGTGCCTCTTCGGGAACATCGTCGACGTCGCGCTCGTTCTTCTTCGGCAACACCACCCGCTCGATCCCCGCGCGATGTGCCGCCAACACCTTGGCCTTGATGCCGCCAACGGGGAGCACCCGTCCGCGCAAGGTGATTTCGCCCGTCATCGCCGTGTCGGAGCGCACCCGACGTCCACTCAACAGCGACGACAAAGCGGTGATCAGCGCCACCCCGGCCGAGGGCCCGTCTTTGGGCACGGCGCCCTGCGGCACGTGAATGTGCAGGTCGGCGTGCTCAAGGTCGGCGGCGTCAAACCCGAGTTTGTCATCGTGGGCCTTCACCCACGCCAACGCCGCACGCGCCGATTCGCTCATGACGTCGCCCAACTGTCCGGTGACCTCGACGCGGCCCTTGCCACGGGCCCGGCTCGATTCGATGAACAAGATGTCACCGCCGACCGGAGTCCACGCCAACCCCGTGGCCACGCCCGGCAACGCCGTGCGCTCTTTGACCTCGGGGAAGAACCGGCGCTTGCCCAACGCCTTGGTGACGTCGTCCATCTCCAGGTGCACCGTCGCCAACGTGTCGGGCGCACGCGCCATGTTCAGGAGCTGGGCGCGGGCCAACTTCTCCAAAGCGCGGGTCAGCTGACGGACGCCCGCCTCGCGGGTCCACCCCTCGATGACGTCGCGCAGCAACGCGTCGTCGACGTCGATGTCGCCGTCTTCGAGCCCCACCCGCTGCAGGGCCTTGGGCAGCAGGTGGTCTTTGGCGATGGCCACCTTCTCGTCGGTGACGTAGCCACTGAGCTCGATGATTTCGAGTCGGTCGCGCAACGGCGCGCTCAACTGAGAGAGGTCGTTGGCGGTGCAGATGAACAACACCTGCGACAGGTCGAGCGGCAGTTCCATGTAGTGGTCGGTGAAGGTGGCGTTTTGTTCGGGGTCCAAGACCTCCAACAACGCCGCCTCCGGGTCGCCCGACCACCCACGTCCCATCTTGTCGATTTCGTCGAGGAGAAAGACGGGGTTGTTCACCTCGGCCTTTTTCAAGGCGTGCACGATGCGTCCCGGCCGGGCACCGACGTAGGTGCGGCGGTGGCCGCGCACTTCGGCTTCATCGCGGACGCCGCCGAGCGCGACGCGCACAAACGGACGTCCCAATGCGTCGGCGATGCTCTGCCCCAACGACGTCTTGCCCGTTCCCGGCGGCCCGGCCAAGCACAAGATGGTGACGTCGCCACCGGGCCCCCGTCGTTGTCGAACGGCGAGGTGCTCCAGCACGCGTTCCTTGATGTCGTCGAGGCCGCGGTGGTTGGCATCGAGGGCGTCGGCCACATCGCTGAGGGAGACGTCCCCCTCGTCGGCGGTTTCCGTCCAGGGGAGGTCGGCGATCCACTCCAGGTGGTTGCGCACGACGGCTTGCTCGGCACCTTGGGTGCGTCCCAGTTGGGCCAGCTGTTTGTCGACGACGGTGCGGACTTCGTCTGGCAGGTGTTTTTCCTGCAAGCGTTGCTTCAGGCGGTCTTCGTCGTCGCCGCCATCGCCCAGTTCGTCTTGGATGGCCTTCAGCCGGGTGCGCAACAGGTGCTCCCGCTGGCTCTTGGAGACGTCTTCACGAATGCGCCGTTCGACGTCACGGTTCAGCTCGCGGCGAAGCTCAAACTCGTCGAGGAGATCGAGCAAGCGCCGCAACCGTTGGCCCTTGTCGAGAGTGCCGAGCACCTCGATGGCGACCTCAAAGGGCACGCCCAACGCCGGCGCCAGAGCGTCGGCCATGCGGCCGGCGTCGGTTTCAGCCTGCAGAGGCTGCACCACGCGCAACACATCGGCGTCGCCTTCGTCGGCAATGTCGGCGACGAGGTCACGGGCGGCATCGACGGCAACGGTGGCAGCGTCCTCGTCGACAATGGTCTCATTGACGTCTTCGGCCGTCGCCCACCAGAAGGGTTCGTGGTGCACCAGCTTCGTGAGGCGCTGGCGCTGCAGCCCCTCGACGAGAAGTTGGGCAATGCGACCGCGCGGTTCGACCCCACGCACCACCACGCGGGTGACAATGTCAAACAGATCGGCTTCGCCGGGGTCGTCGGTGCGTCGGTCGCGTTGCGCCGCGATCAGCAGCTCGTCGCCGACGTTGAGTTCACGCAGCAGCATTTTGCTTTTGCGGCGGCCGACGGGAATCGACAGCTGCTGCCCAGGCAGCACCAGGCCACCCCGCAGCGGAAGGAGGGGAAGAGGAGAACGTCCGTCTTGTTGGGGCGCAGACATGGGGGCTCCGTTCACACCCAAAAGGGTGTGTGGGTGTGCGTCGACGACGCGGTGGGCGTGCACAACGGCTTTGGCAGGTGCCTCATGCAGGGTGCATGATGAGCACTGAATGATTTGTAAACTCATTCATTCATCAGACAAGAGTTGTCAGCAATGCGTCCCGTCCGGCATGATGGACAAAGCACGGCCACGGGGCGCAAACGCCCACAGGGCGTGCCTGCTGGAGCTTGGATGACCATGTCGCGCAAAGACGAGATCTACGACGCCGCCAGCAAACTCTTCGCCCACTACGGCGTGAAGAAGACGACCATCGGCGACATCGCCAAAGAAGTCGGCATTGGCACGGGCAGCGTGTACCTCGACTTTCCGTCCAAAGACGCCATCGTCTGCGGCCTCGCCCAGCGCGAGCAGGAGCACTTGGCGGCCGAGTTGCAGCAGGCCCTCCGCGGACGCGGCAACCTCGCCACCCGGGTTCTCCGCTTCTTCGCTCGGCGCAAAGAGCTCTTTCAGGCGTTCTGCACGCGCGGCATGCATGCCCACGAGCTCCTGCGCTGCACCGGCAAAGAAGACAGCCCCTGGCGCGCCTTTCACCAAACGCAGGTGGCGCTGCTCGCCGACGTGGTGGGCGACGTCCACCTCGCCCACGGGCTGCTCATCGCCTTTGAAAGCACCGCCCAGCCCGGCCTCGTCGACGACGAACGCCAACAAGCACTCGAGGCTCTGGTGCGGGCGTCGCTGCGCTCAGCGTGACCCCCGTCGACTCCAGCGGTCACACACCGCCGTGCAGAGGTCGTCGTCGTCGAGGATGGCCGCCAACAAACCGTTCATGGCGCCGACCTCTTCGTCGGTGGGCCTGCGCGTTTTGCGCTGTTGCTGGAGCCCGTCGGGCGTGGTCAATGTCCAGACCCAGCCGGCGCCGTCCATGACCCCGCCGGTGTAAGCAGGCAGAGCGTTCAGCCACTGGACCCACGACGACGCTGTCGTCGCCACATTCAGTTCTGCCGCGTTGAGCGGCGTCTCGTAGACGAGCGCACCTGCGGGTTTCAATCCCTGCATGAACCACTCGTAGTCTGAACAGGCGTCTGGATTCTGCTTGAAGAACGCACGTCGCGACGGACCGAGGCCGACGCGTGCGAGCCCCCGCACCTGCCCGTCGGCGCGCCGGGAGAGCACCACTTCAGCGCCAGGGACAAAGCTCGGCATCACCGACAACGACACTTCCCATTGCGCCGTCTCGTCGACAGGGAGCGGTTGAGGGCTTGCTTCAAACACGGGGTCAACGCGCATCACGCCTCCTTCGACGTCTGGCCGACATCGCGGTCGCGGCAAGCATACTGCGATTCGGGGGTGGGACGTGCTCACGCTTGCCAACGACGCCGCAGCAACGCCCGCACGACGTCGGTGGGCGCCAGCTTCAGTGCCAACTGGAGGTTCGCCTCGGCCTCTTGCAGGCGCCCCGCTCGACGCTGCAAGTCGGCCAACGTCGCCCACCAATGGGTCGCCCCCTGCATCCACGTGGGCGGCTCCACCTCCTGCAGCAGCGCCAACCCTGCCTCGGCGCAATCGGCTTCTGCCGTGGCCAGCGCCCGGCCGAGTCGATGCATCGGCGACGGGGCCAACGTTTCGAGCAGCGCATAGCTGTCGGCGATGCGCCGCCACGCGGTCTGTGCCGTCGACGGGGCCAGGCAGTGTTCGGCAGCGATGGTCGCCTCAAGGTGGTAGCGGCTGACCGCGTCGTCGTCGGTGGCGGCCTTTTGCATCCACTGCAGGCCTGTGCCGATGGCGTCTTGGTCCCACCGTTGCCTGTCTTGTTCTTCAAGCAACAACACCCCACCGGCGTCGGTCAACCGACCCGGCAGGCGCGCCAGGTGAAAATGCATGAGGGCCAGCAGGGCCGCCGTCGTCGACGAACGCCCCAGCGGGTGCGCATACAGCATTGACGTCAGGCGAACGGCTTCGGCGCAGAGGTCGAGACGCACGCCCTTTTTCTCGTCTGGTGACGACGTCAGGTGCCCTTCGGTGAACATCAGGTAGAGCACACGAAGCACCGCAGGGACACGCACCTTGACGTCGACGGCGTTGAAGACTTCGACGACCTCGGGGTGCTCCCGAAGCTTGGCCCGTCCGCGCTGCAGACGTTTGTAGACGTTGTCTTCAGAGAGAAACAGGCCTTGGGCAATCTCGCGAACGCCCAAGCCGCACAGCGTTTTCAACGCCAGGGGCAGCTGTGCTTTTGGCGGGATGACGTCGTCACAACAGACGAACAACATCCGCAACATGTCGTCTTGCATCTCCCCCGCCAACGACGAGGTCGGCGGCGGCACGGCTGTCGCCTTCACCTGCGCGTCGTCGTTGCCCTCCTGCAACAGCCGCCTGCGCGACGTGCGTTGACGCAGGTCGCCCATCAACGCGTTGTACGCCACGCGATGCAACCAGGCCCGCCGGTCGTCGGGCAGCCGCTGTGGCCACGCCTGCACCGCGGCCATCAACGCTGTTTGCACCGCGTCCTCGACGAGGGAGAGGTGATGGACGCCGACGCGCCGGCTGAGCATGGCCGTCAAACGGCCATACTCGTGGCGAAAGAAGTCGGGCTCCAGCCCGCCGGGCGACGTCGTCGACAATGTCTCAGCCGGGGGTGTGGATCTCGATGACCTCGACGCCCGATCCCGGACGCACCAAGCCCGGACACGCCTTGGCCACCTCGACAGCGCCGTCAAAGTCGTCGGCTTCGACGATCATGTACCCGCCCACCAACTCTTTGACCTCGACGTAGGGGCCGTCGGTGGGCTCCTCGGCGGCGATGACTTTGCCATCGCCCAGTTTGCCGCCGGGGTCGACGAGGTTGTCTTTGTATGTCTCCATCCACGCGCCGAACTTGGCGTACATCTCTTGCATTTCGGCAGGCGAGGCTTGCTCGGTCGACGAGGTGGGCAGGCTGCGTTGTACACAGAGGAATTTGGGCATGAGGGTCTCCTTGTTGGGCGTCGAACACCGCGTTCGACACCCTACGACGCATGAGCGCCAGGTGTTTGGACACCCGTGTCGCTTTTTCGGCGTTTTTTCGGCGCAGGCGGCCCCCTGAAACGCTGGTCACCCTGTCCGGGTTGCGTTCACCTGCCCCTTTGTTGGATAGATTGGCGTCTCTCATCACGCAGAATCTGCACCAGAGGTCCGCATGCGCCGTCTATCCTGGGTCTTCGCCACCGCACTTTGCTTGGGCTTCACCACCCCTGCATCTGCCGAAACCGTCACCGTGGGGCCCACAGGCACCTACGCCACCCTGCAACAAGGCGTCGACGCGCTTGCTGCAGCGCTGTCGTCGTCAACGCAGACCCAGTTCATTCTGGTCTCTGGCTCGCTGTCGGGCCCCACGACCATCGACATCCCCGCCGGTGCGAAGCTTTCTGTGACCGGCGGATGGAACGACACCTTCAGCAGCCGCGCCGGCTTCTCGTCGCTGACCGCCTCCACCAACCAGCGCATTCTCGATGTCACCATCGGCGACGGCGGTGCCCTCACCCTGGGCCACCTGAATGTCTTTGGGGCCAACCTGCTCGACGGATACGGCAGCGCCCTGCACCTGGTGTCGCAAGGCGACGTCGTCATTCACGACACCACCTTCCAAAACAACCAGTGCACCAACGTCGGGCCGGTGTACCTCGACTCCACCGGCGCAGGCTCCGTCGAACTCACCAACGTCACCACCCGCAACAACAGCGTCAACAACCTCAACAGCACCACGGCCAACGGCGCGGGTGCCTACATCTACCACCAAGGGTCTGGGCCGTTTGCTGCAGACGGGCTGCTGGTGTTCAACAACACCACCCAAGGGCAGAACTCCAACGGTGGCGGACTCTACTTTTACGCGTCTCACCCCGACACCGTTGTCGACATTCGCAACTCCGAAGTCTTCAACAACACCATGACGGGCTCGTCGCAAGCCGGCGGCGCGGCCTACGTGCGCATCCACCAGGCGGCGTCGGTGTATGTCTCCATGAACGTCTACAACAACACCGCCACGTCGCAGGCATCGCTCACGGGCGGCGCCTCGTACAACTTTGGCGACATCGGCAGCCGCGTCGTCGTCGACGACGGGGAGTACTACGGCAACACCGCCACCGCACACAGCTCGCTCCCACAGCTGCACATCTACTTCTCGGCCACCGGGAATGTCGACGCCGACATCTACAACAACCGCGTCTCCGACGGCTCCGGGCACGGCATCACCCTCGACCAAGCCACCGGCACCTACACAGCCCGCGTCCTGCACAACACCTTTGTCTCCTTGGGCAGCCGGTCCGTCCTCGTGTCTGAGGCCACCGACGTCATCGTGCAAAACAACTTGCGCGCCGACGCTGGGGAGCCGCTCTTCTCCAACGTGGCTGCCGACCAGACCGTCAACGTCGACAACCCCACCATCGACATCAACCTCCTCGACAACGACTTCCGCATGCCCGCGGGCCACCCCCTCATCGACACCGGCGCCTGCTTTCAGAGCGGGCCCGTCGTCGACGTCGACGGCCGCAGCCGCCCTCAAGGATGTGGCTGCGAGCCCGGCGCCTTTGAAGTTCCCAACGCAGAAGGCTGCCCCACGGCAGACGCGGGCAACCCTGGCGACAACGACGCCGGGACCCAGCCCGACGACGCCGGCTCCAACCCCAGCGACGACGACGCCGGGACACAGCCCGACGACGCCGGTTCCCAGCCCGACGACGCCGGTTCCGGCCCTGACGACGCTGGGACCCAGCCCGACGACGCCGGCCCCCAGCCCGACGACGCCGGCCCCCAGCCCGACGACGCCGGCCCCCACCCCGACGACGCCGGCCCCCAGCCCGACGACGCCGGCCCCCCGCCCGACGACGCCGGTTCCGGCCCTGACGACGACGCCGGGACCCAGCCCGACGACGCCGGCGCCAACCCTGGTGACGACGACGCCGGCACGGGAGAACCGGTCGATGGCGGCGGTCAAGAACCTGA
>Ga0213840_1000245_pt1 | contig 114971 bp, 101 predicted proteins | sample SWPATP22_FD_160132 | JGI IMG/M metagenome (GOLD analysis project Ga0213840, IMG submission 160132) | Coastal seawater microbial communities from Marineland, Florida, United States - SWPA TP2 #2 | ecosystem: Environmental > Aquatic > Marine > Coastal | place: USA: Florida | collected 2016-08-14 | reverse complement strand
AATAACCCCTTTTCCGAGATCCTGAGAAAGGAAGGATTTAACGTTACTAATACATCGGGCGAAGATCTGGATCTGGATACTACGGCTGTAAAATCTACAGACTACGATGTTGTAACAGCCTTCGAGATCTTCGAACACCTGGTTTCCCCTTTCAATGTTTTACAGGATATTAAGGCCGAAAAACTAGTGGCTTCGGTACCGCTAAAACTCTGGTTTGCTTCGGCGTATAGGAGTAAAACAGACGAGCGAGACCGTCATTACCACGAATTTGAAGACTGGCAATTCGATTGGCTTTTGGAAAAAGCTGGCTGGAGGATCAAGAAGCGAGAGAAATTTACCAATCCGGTAAGAAAAGTAGGCATCCGGCCTATTCTAAGAAGATTTACCCCGCGTTACTACCTTATATATGCCGAAAGAACCAGGTGAACATTTATGTCGTCATACCCGCTCATAACGAAGAAGCGTATTTAGAAAAAACGCTGAATTCGCTGGTAAATCAATCTTTAAGACCGGCCAGGATCGTTGTAGTGAACGACAACTCTACAGATGGAACACAGGCCATAATTGATTTGTATTCGAGCAAGTATTCCTTTATTGAAGGAGTCTCTAATGTTTCCTCTGAAGTTCATGCCCCGGGCTCGAAAGTGATCAATGCCTTTTACAAGGGTTACGATGCCCTGGATTCGCATTACGATGTGATCTGCAAATTTGATGCAGACCTCATCTTTCCTACCAATTACCTGGAGACTGTTGCAGAAGTTTTTAAGAGTTCTGAACAGCTAGGAATCGCCGGTGGATTTTGTTACATCGAAAAAAAAGGAGAATGGGAACTTGAAGATCTAACAGGGAAAGATCACATACGAGGTGCCTTAAAATCTTATCGAAAGTCCTGTCTGCATGATATTGGAGGCTTAAAAAAAGCAATGGGATGGGACACTTTAGACGAGCTGCTTGCTCAGTATCACGGTTGGGAACTTCGCACACTACCTTCCTTGAAAGTTAAACATCTAAAGCCTACAGCCACTGCTTATGCCAAAGAGTCGGGCTTTTTGCAGGGTGCGGCATTTAAAAGGATGCGATATGGTTTTTTACTAACAATGATCGCGGCTATGAAATTAGCCTGGAAAAAAAAGAGTGTTACTTACTTTTTAAAATGTATACAAGGATTTTTGTCTGAAAAACAAAACTATCTGGTATCACCATCGGAAGGAAAATTTATTCGAAAATTACGCTGGAGAAATATCGGAAAAAAGCTGTTTTAAAATTATAACGTCCCCTTAACGATTAAAAGATCTGATTCTTTCTAAATTAGAGCTCAATAAAATTTAAAATGAAAAATCTACTACTTCTTTTATTTCTGTGTACCACCGTTATTGGATGGTCTCAAACCCCAATCGCGAATCAAAAAAAACCTAAGAATATTATACTGCTTATTGGAGATGGTATGGGACTAAGCCAGGTTTCAGCAGGATTTTATTTCAATGATGATACATCAAATTTTGAACGATTTACCAATATCGGACTAATAAAAACTTCTTCTTCAGCCGAGTTAGTTACAGATTCGGCAGCAGGCGCAACGGCGTTTGCAAGCGGCGTTAAAAGCTATAATGGCGCTGTAGGTGTCGACTCCGATACTAATTCGGTTCCCACTATTATAGAATTATTATCTAAAAGGAACTATGCAACAGGGGTTATTTCTACCTCTTCTGTAGTGCACGCCACACCTGCTGCCTTTTATGCCCATGTCTTTAGAAGAAGTATGTACGAGGCAATCGCCGAGAATCTTGCGAAAAGTGAGGTAGATTTCATTGCCGGAGGTGGAAGTCAATTTTTCGATAGACGTGAAGATGGAAAAGACCTGTTCGAAGACTTCAGAAAAAATAACTTCGAAATTCATACCGAATCTTTGCCAGATAAAGTTTCTAAAAAGAAACAGCTTATACTACTTGCAGATAATGCCATGCCAAAGATGATCGAAGGTCGTGGCGATTTCCTGCCTGAGAGTACGCAACTAGGTATAGATTATCTCTCTGCCAACAAACAAGGTTTCTTTCTCATGGTTGAAGGATCACAGATCGATTGGGGAGGGCACGGTAACGAAGCCGATTATCTAATAGGAGAACAGTTGGATTTCGACAAAACTATTGGTGTAGCCCTAGACTTCGCCAAAAAGAATGGTGAGACCCTGGTTATCGTAACCGCAGATCACGAAACTGGTGGTTTTACCCTGGCTGCAAGTGAAAACGATTACAATACTATCAAGCCCTCCTTTTCAACAGGGGGACATTCGGCAACCCTGATCCCTGTTTTTGCCTATGGCCCCGGGGCATCCAGTTTTAACGGAATTTACGAGAATACAGAGATCTTTCATAAAATGATGTCTCTGTTACAAAAGAAATAGTTGTTTTTGCCCAAACCATTCCCCCTTTACAATCGGGTTAATTTTGTTACTTTAGCATAGGATGATAATTGTTAGAGCTCTTAAGGACGTTGGTTCCTATTTCTTAATGCTGAAAAGGGTTTTCAGTGGATTTACCAAAGGGTCTGTTCTTAGAGAACTTATCTTTAAGGAAATTGACGATCTAATCATTGGATCCCTGGGGATAGTTTCTTTTATTTCGTTCTTCGTAGGTGGAGTAATCGCCATACAAACAGCTCTTAATCTTGAAAATCCGTTGATCCCAAAGTCATTAATTGGGTTTGCCACGCGGCAATCCATGATCCTCGAATTTGCCCCAACGTTCATTTCCATCATCATGGCGGGTAAAATGGGTTCCTTCATTACCTCCAGCCTGGGTTCCATGCGAGTTACCGAACAGATCGATGCTCTGGATGTTATGGGGATCAATTCCTTGAATTATTTAGTTTTTCCAAAGGTGATCGCGCTACTCTTTTATCCTTTCGTGATAGCACTATCCATGTTTCTCGGGATCTTTGGTGGATTTTTGGCCGGGGTGTACGGAGGTTTTACCTCACCCGGTGAATTTGTAACCGGCCTACAGGACTCCTTCGAACCTTTTCATTTAACGTATGCATTCATAAAGACCTTTATCTTTGCCTTTATCCTGGCAACGGTACCTTCCTGGCAGGGATACTTTATGAAAGGAGGAGCTCTGGAAGTAGGAAAGGCAAGTACAAATTCGTTCGTGTGGACCAGTGTATTGATCATCCTCACAAATTATATAGTAACCACTTTGTTATTAAGCTGATGATACGTGTAGAGAACATTCATAAAAGTTTTGGAGAACACAAGGTTCTGAAAGGGATCACCACGGTCTTCGAAAAAGGCAGGACCAACCTTATCATTGGCGCCAGTGGAAGTGGAAAGACCGTGCTTTTAAAATGCTTACTTGGGCTGTTTCAACCAGATGAAGGCAAGATCTTCTACGAAGATAAATCCATACACGACATGGACGATGAAGAACAACGCGATCTGAGAGAACATATTGGTATGTTGTTCCAGGGAGGAGCTTTGTTCGATTCTATGACCATCGAGGAAAATGTGATGTTTCCGTTAAGGATGTTCACCAATAAAAAGCGTTCTGAAATGCTCGACAGAGTTAATGAAGTATTGGCTCGCGTAAATTTAGAGAATGTAAATTCGAAGTTTCCGGCCGAAATTTCAGGAGGTATGCAGAAAAGAGTTTCCATTGCAAGAGCGATAGTTAATAAACCCAAGTTTTTATTTTGCGATGAACCAAATTCTGGACTAGACCCTAATACTGCTACCGTGATCGATAATCTCATCCAGGAGATCACTAAGGAAAACGATATTACAACTGTGGTGGTTTCGCATGACATGAATTCTGTGATGGAAATAGGGGAAAATATTGTACTTCTGAAACATGGCCATTTGGTGTGGGATGGATCGAATCAGGACATATTCAAAACCGACAATAAAGATGTGACAGACTTTGTCTATTCTTCCGATCTTTTTAAGAAAATTCGAGAAGTTCAGCTAAAAGAGGGATAATTTTTGAAGCTATCTTAGTGGAAATCATGGATTTTTGCATTATTTTTAACGCTATTAAAAAATTAACACATGAAAAATATTTTACTTTTTAGCCTGGCTGTGCTGTTTTCAGTTGCTTCTTTTGCGCAGGTTAGTTTTACAAACCAAGGTAATCTTCTGGCAAATTATCCGGATAATTCCGAAATCGCCGTTGATATGAATGGCGACTGGATGGACGATTACGTTCGGGTTTCCGCCAATGGTGTAGGAATCGATTATCAGGTTGGAGACGGTACTTTCAATTCAGTATTTTATACCGTGCCTATCGCCAATGTACCTAACTGGAGCGTTGCTGCCGGAGATCTTGATGAAAACGGGTACAATGATCTAGTTCTTGGAAACGGTCAGCGTGTATCCTTCTTATATGCTAACGTTAATGGAACCGATTATACCGAAGTTACGTTTCCGGAATTTATATTTAGCCAGCGTTCAACAATGAGCGATATTGATAATGATGGTGATCTGGACAGTTTTGTTTGTCATGATGTGGATCTAAGTCACCCCTACAGAAACGATGGTACAGGCACCATGTCTTTGGATCAAAACCTGATCATAACGCTGGACAGACCGGGCAACTATGCTGCTATCTGGGTGGATTATGATAATGACGGAGACAGTGATATGTACTTAACCAAGTGTAGAGGTGGTGCGTCACCCGGAGATCCGGATCGCGATAATGCTATGTATACCAATAATGGTGACGGTACCTTTACGGAGAATGCTCTCCAGATAAATATGCGGGATAACGCGCAGTCATGGTCTACTGTATTCGAGGATTTTGACAATGATGGGGATTTCGATGCCTTTATCGTGAATCACGATTTCCAGAACAGATTTATGCTTAATGATGGAACTGGTGTTTTTACAGATATAATTGGAGGGACCGGAATCAACGCTAACGATCTTGGAGCATGGGAGAACCAGGCCGGCGATTTTAACAACGACGGTTTTGTAGATATCTTTTCCGAATTGTCTAAAGAACTTTATATAAACAATGGAGATCTAACCTTTACAGGAATCGACCTTCCCTTTGATGAAGGTGGGATTGGAGATTTTAACGGAGACGGATTCCTCGATGTGGTTAATAATGGAGATCTATGGATTAACGACGGAAACGCCAATAACTGGGTGAAAATAGGCCTGGAAGGCGTTCAGAGTAATTATAACGGGATTGGAGCCCGCATAGAAATTTACGGCGACTGGGGGATGCAAATTCGCGAGGTGCGTTCAGGACAAGGATTTAGTCATATGAATTCACTGGTAGCTCATTTCGGAATTGGAACCGCCACCAGTATCGACCAGATCATTATCAAATGGCCTTCAGGAGTAGTTGATGTGATCAACGATCCTAATATTAATGAACAACATATTTTCGTTGAAGGAGACAATGTTCTGGCAGTAACCGATTTCCAAAAGGAAGGGATCAATCTTTTCCCTAATCCTACTTCAGACATTCTTAATTTCTCACTCAACGGACTTGAAAATACAAATGTTTCTGTAGTGGATGTAACCGGAAAGGTGGTAATGAATACAACTATTTCCTCCGAGAACACTATTAATGTAGATTCCCTTAGAAGTGGTGTTTACTTTGTTCAGTTGGAAATAGAAGGATCTCAACAAAGCTATAAGTTCGTAAAAAGATAATATCGAACAAACGTTTCAACAAAAAAGGCGCTCGATGAGCGCCTTTTTTAGTTATTTTTCTTCAATCAATAAAGTATCGAGATTAAGTTTAAATTTCAACCAATTAGCAAGTTTCTGGTTATTTTCAGTTCTACTTCGGCTGTTTAATGAACGGTCCCAATCTACTTGAAAAACAGGAATTGTATCTATACTACTGAAATTGGTCATCACACGTTTAGAATAACTAAAAGATTTTAGCTTGTCGTAGTTTATCTTAACCTCCTGACTGAGACTGGCAAATGGAATCTCTTCAATTTTAAGTTTAGTGATCTCCTCTTCGAGAAACTCGATCCGCAGATCCTTATCTTTTAATTCTTTCTGATTGTTAACATACAGATCCTCCAGAATATCCTGCTTTAGATCGTTGGATAATTTTTCGGCCAACTCACCAGATTGGTCGGTTCCCTGGTAAATGGTTAATTTTCCTCCTTCAAGATTATCTGTTTCCTGTAGGGTGGTCATCCATTTATTGATCTGTCCCTGTGGCACTAGTCTTCCTATCAAATAGACCTCGATCTCCTTGGTTTGATAATCATGCGTGAACTTAACAACTTCGGCTCCTTCATAGTTGATGACGTCCCGTACAAAGTCTTTGGTATTATTCTCAAATACCTGTTGGTCCAGTAACTGCAAAAACAAGATCACACTTGGAACCATAACAATAAGCGCTATCAATGAGGCTACACGCGCAATAAAACGTCTTCTCTTAGAGTTGGCATATCGAACCAAAGGGAATCGTAACAATTTTGCTACAATAAAGGTAGATAAGGCGATAAAAACGGTATTAATGGAGAATAGATAGAAGGAACCCATAGCGTATTCGGCGTTCCCAACAGCAAGACTATACCCCACCGTACATAATGGAGGCATAAGTGCGGTGGCTATGGCAACACCAAAGATCACACTGGCGATCGTTCCACTTTTTGTCTTGGCAACTATAAGCGCCAGACCACCAAATATGGCTACCAGCACATCCAGAATTGTAGGAGCAGTCCTGGCCAGAAGCTCGGGGGTCTCTTCGGTAAGCGGTGACACCTTAAAGTATAGGAAGGCGGTCATAACACTTAAGCCAATCATAACGCCCAGGTTAATTAGAGACCGCTTCAGCATTTCAACATCATTAATAGCCACTCCCAGCCCAACACCCACTATAGGACCCATTAACGGAGATATAAGCATGGCACCGATAACCACCGCCGTGCTACTTACATTAAGCCCTATAGATGCAACGAATATGGAGAAAATAAGGATCCAGGCGTTATGGCCTTTAAACGATATGTCCTTTTTTACAGCGTCGATGGTGGCATCGCGGTCTGTATCGGAACGAATATCCAAAAGCTCGCCGAAGAATTTCTTAAGACTGGCCCAGGTTGAGAGCTTTAAATGCTCAAACTGCTCCTCTTCAGAGGCATTACCGGTAGGCCTGTTTTCTGATGTACTCATTTAGGTATAATTTTCGCCAAAATTTTGCGATATTTCGGTTAAAAGATTCTTAATGTTTTGCTCCTTATTCTTCGGGTAGATCATTAGTACATTGTCTTTATCTACTATGATATAATCCTCTATGCCGTCTACTACGATCAATTTTTCCGAACTGGAATATATCATATTTCCCTTGGCGTCCTTTGTATACGGAATTGCCCGCACAACCGCATTTCCATTCACGTCCTTTTCCAATTTGTCGTGCAAAGCACCCCAGGTACCCAGATCATTCCAATCGAAACTTGCTTCAAGCATATGGACGTTGTCTGCCTTTTCCAGGATACCATAATCGATAGAAATGTTTTCGGCCTGGGCATAATGATCATCCACAAATTGTTTCTCCATTGATGTATTTAACACCTCCGCGCCATCGCTAAACAACTTAAACATTTGCGGAAGATACTGCTCGAAAGCATGAATTATGCTTTTTACACTCCAGATGAATATCCCCGCATTCCAACAGAAATTACCTGCTTCTACAAATTCTTTGGCGGTTTGATATTCCGGTTTTTCACAAAACTGAAGTACTTTTTTTATTTCTGAAGTATCAGATGCATCGTATTCTATATAACCATACCCGGTGTTAGGAAAGGAAGGTCTTATACCCAAGGTTAACAATTTATCGTTTTCTCTGCATGCCTCAAAACATTGTGAAACATCCTTCAAAAAAGCCTCTTCGTCTTCTATCCAATGGTCACTAGGCGCAACGAGCATTAGTGCATTGGGGTTTTCCTTTTGGATCTTCAAGGCACTTAGTAAGATACAAGGCGCAGTATTTCTCATGGCGGGTTCGAGAACAACCTGTTCCGGAGCCATCCCAGGAATCTGTTCGAGTACCAGCTCTTTATAACTTTGGTTGGTTAACACCTTTATATTACGTTCCGGGATACCTTGTGATAGGCGCGAAAATGTTTTCTGAAGTAAACTTTGGCCACTTCCCAACATATCGTGAAATTGCTTAGGGAAACGACGGGTGCTAACCGGCCAGAATCGTGAGCCAATTCCACCTGCCATGATCACAGCATAATAATCAGTCTTCATTTTCATTTAATAAATTCAACTTCAGCATTGGGATTGAACAAATAGATCCTACCCGTGGAAAGTTCAAGGCATTCATAGCGCTTAACCCGTTTATTACCACGCTTAAACATCTTTCCATTATATAACCGAAAAGTGCCTCCGTATGGTATTTCAAATATATAGTTTTTATCATTAGGCGGATCGTACGCCTTTAATCCCAGGGATAACTTGCTGTCGGTATCGCTTGAGGCCTTCGGATTCTTAAAGTGAATAGCCAGAAGCGGTAATAGGGACGAAGGAAATATCTCAGGTCGTATAAATGGTAACATCAATTGCTGAAACACATGCTTCCATTCTTTTCCGTGAGGTTTTATATTTCTCCCATAGTCCGTAAAGGCAACCAAATGTGCTATTTCATGAACCAAAGTGATAAGGAAACGGTATTTGTTCAGATTTGCATTTACAGTGATCTGATGACCACCATTGGTAAGCTTTTTATAGTCTCCATGTCTAGTAACCCTTTCGTTCACTATCTTGAGATGAACATTGTGTCGCTTGATCAATTCGAACACGGGATTAACCGCAGCCGTCGGTATATATTTTGCTAAAAGGTCTGTCATGCATCAGGGAGTAGAACTTGATACCTGCATTAATTTTCCGTTGTAAAATTGTTCCCCATTCAAGGCAAATTCCATAATATATCTTGCCATTTGCTTTGCCGTTACCGGGGCTTTATAGCCGGGGAATGCTTCCTGAAGCATTTCGGTTTGAACTGCGCCAAGCGCGAGTACATTGAAGGAAGGTCCGGTCTCCTTATATTCTTCGGCTAATACCTCGGTTAATGTTATTAATGCACCTTTACTACTACTGTAAGCGGCAAGTCCGGGAAATTTTGTACTTCCCTGTACACCCCCCATACTACTAATATTCACCACATGGCCATCCTTATTCATAAATGGGAGTAAAGCCTGGGTCATTGCTACCACACCAAACAAATTTACTTCAAAGGACCGAATGAAATCGTGAGAAGTTAGTTTCGCAAAGGGTTTATTGACCAGGAAACCGGAATTATTGATTAAAATATCCACTCGTCCCCATTTTGATTCTACAAATTCGGATACCTTTTGAATATCTCCTTTACTTGTAATGTCGCACGGGAAGCACCAGCAATTGGAGATCTCCATCCCGGAAACGGGTACATCATTTCGCGATAAGGCCAGAATATTGTGATCGGTGTTGGCGAGTAATCCTACTAATTCGTAACCAATACCGCGACTAGTCCCAGTGATAACTATATTTTTCTTCATTTTCTAAAGATAAACAAATCCCGCACCTTCCGTAATGGAGAATGCGGGACCTGTAGTTTAAATATTCCTTAATCCGAACTACACGAACATAGTCACAGGATTTTCTATATACTGTCTCAAAGTTTGCAGGAACTTTGCCCCGGTTGCTCCGTCCACCGTTCTGTGGTCACAGGCTAGTGTTACCGTCATCGTATTACCAATTGCAATAGCTCCGTTTTTAACAACAGGTTTTTCTACTATTGCACCTACAGATAGAATTGCCGAATTAGGCTGATTGATGATAGAAGTAAATTCCTTGATCCCAAACATTCCCAAATTAGATACTGTAAAAGTACTACCCTGCATCTCGTCTGGAGTTAACTTTTTATCTCTTGCTTTACCAGCCAATTCTTTAACTGCCGCTCCAATTTGCGAGAAGGTCATATTATCAGCAAATTTCAGCACAGGAACTACCAGGCCTTCATCAACTGCTACCGCAACTCCTACATGAATATGCTTAGCGATCCTGGTCACTTTATCATCCCATTGCGAATTGACCTGTGGATGTTTACGCAAAGCCATTGCGCACGCTTTTACGATCATGTCGTTAAAAGAGATCTTCACATCCGGATTGCTGTTAATAGCAGCTCTGGATGCGATGGCGTTATCCATATCCAATTCTATGGTTAGATAATAATGCGGAGCAGTAAATTTCGATTCTCCAAGACGTTTGGCGATCGTCTTACGCATTTGTGAGTTTGTGGTCTCTTCAAAACTTTCCTCTCCCACCGGAACATAAGCTGCCACTCCTGCGGCTGTGGGCTGATAATTCTCTATATCACGCTTTACAATTCGACCATTTTCTCCAGAACCACGTACACTAGACAATGCAATGCCTTTCTCCTCGGCTAATTTTTTAGCGAGCGGTGATGCAAATATTCTACCCGGCGCATTTGCTGATGAAGTCGATTGGCTAACCGCCACAGATTTATTCTCTTTTGCCGGTTGTTCTTGTGGTTTGGATTCCGATGCCACAACTTTCTTTGTCTCTTTGGGTGCTTCGGCTGGTTTTGCGGCCAGATTTACACCAGACACGTCGGTTCCTGCTGGACCAATAATTGCCAGTAAGGCATCCACCTTGGCAGTTTCTCCTTCAGCAATACCAATTTTTAGTAAGGTTCCAGAATAGAAAGACTCAAATTCCATAGTGGCTTTGTCTGTCTCTATCTCGGCCAGTATATCGCCTTCTTCCACCTTATCTCCCTCTTTCTTCAGCCAGCTTGCTACTGTACCTTCTTCCATAGTATCACTTAGGCGAGGCATGGTAATGATCTCCACACCCTCAGGAATTTTAGAATCTTCAGACGAAGCCGATTCTTTGGCAGGTTCTTCCTTGGTTGCAGCTTCGGTATTTTCTTCTACAGATTTTTCGGCTTCTGCGTTACCATTCAGTAATCCAGAAATATCCTCACCTTCTTCCCCAATAATTGCCAATAATTTATCCACTTCGGCAGTTTCTCCTTCAGCAATACCAATATGGAGTAAGGTCCCTTCGTAGAACGACTCGAACTCCATGGTGGCTTTATCTGTTTCGATCTCTGCAAGTATATCACCTTCCTTCACTTTATCTCCTACCTTCTTCAGCCAGCTTGCTACTGTTCCTTCCTCCATGGTGTCGCTAAGGCGCGGCATGGTTATAATTTCTGCCATAGTTTATAATTTATGAGGTAAAAAAGGATAATCTTCCTGCTCGTAAACAGTATCGTACATTACATTCTTTTCCGGATATGGCGACTCTTCTGCGAATTTTTCGCACTCACTCACCCTATCCTTAACCCGCTGATCTATAACTTTTATTTCGTCTTCGGTCGCCCACTTCTTTTCGTAAATGTGATGAAGCACATAATCAATTGGGTCTTCTTCTTGTTTTTTCGCAACTTCTTCCTTAGTTCTGTAATGTTGCGCATCACTCATGGAGTGTCCGCGATATCGGTACGTACGAATCTCAAGGAAGGTTGGACCGTCTCCTCTTCTCGCTCGTGAAATTGCCTCATCCATTTCCTTGGCAACCACTTCAGGTTTCATGCCATCTACTGGCTTACAAGGCATATCGTAGCCTAATCCAAGTTTATAAATATCGGTATGATTGGCAGTTCTAGCCACAGAAGTTCCCATGGCATAACCGTTGTTCTCTACACAAAATACCACTGGTAATTTCCATAGCATCGCGAGATTGAAAGTTTCGTGTAAGGATCCCTGTCTGGTTGCTCCGTCGCCCATGTAAGTTAAGGTAACGGCATCTCGTTCATGATATTTATCGGCGAATGCCAGGCCGGCACCCAAAGGTATTTGACCCCCTACGATACCATGACCTCCATAGAAACGATGTTCTTTAGAAAAAATATGCATAGAGCCACCAAGACCTTGAGACGTTCCTGTTCCTTTACCGTAGAGCTCGGCCATCACTCTTTTGGGGTCCACGCCCATTCCTATTGGCTGCACATGATTACGATAAGCAGTGATCATTCTATCTTTAGTAAGATCCATGGCATGGAGGGCTCCGGCTAAAACGGCTTCCTGTCCATTGTACAAATGGAGGAATCCCCTCACTTTTTGATTTATATATACCTGTGCTAGTTTGTCTTCAAACTTGCGCCAGAAGAGCATATCCTCATACCATTGAAGATACGTTTGTTTCGTAATTTTTTTCATTTACTGAAGTATACTTATACCAGATCCAAGATTTGATATAAATTTCGCGAATAACAAAAATACTATATTCTGAAGGACTAGAAAAAACCAAATGATTAAAAAAAAACCGAAAACGATTTAGTTGAGAAGCCCACGATCTTATTCAAGGAACGAACTGTCGAATACAAGGGGCAACAGGTCTCTAACCGAGGCTGCTTTAACTACCTTTCCTGTCTCTCCCATAAAATAAATAGCTATCGGGCTGTCTTGCTTTACTTCATATTCTGCCAAAGCTTGCCTGCAGGCACCACAAGGCGGTGTTGGTTTGTCTATTTCCTTCTGAAGTGACCTAACGGTAAGAGCGAGACTAGTAATAGTTTCGTTTGGGTAATTTGACCCTGCATGGAAAACAGCTACTCTTTCGGCACATAAACCCGAAGGAAATGCCGCGTTCTCCTGGTTATTCCCTGTTATGATCTGGCCCGAATTCAATTCGAGCGCAGCGCCCACCATAAAACGCGAATAAGGCGCATAAGCATTGTCTCTTGCCTGCTGCGCCTTATTCATTAATTTTTGGATGCTATCCGGTAGCTCCGCGATCGACTCGTAGATCTCCAGATATGTCTCCAGTTTATGTTTTTTCAATGTTCTAGTATTCGTCGTACTCGTCCCCGAAATTGAAGGTAAGTCCAAAACGAAGTGTCCCTTCAAGCGGGCTTCTCACTTTCGAAGTTGAGAATAAATATGAGATATCAATATTTATAGCTGTATACCTGAATCCGGCTCCTAATGATAGGAACTTTCTGGATCCCTTCAGGTCACTTTCATTGAAATAACCTGTACGAAATGCAAATACATCCTGATACCAGTATTCCGCTCCCAGAGCCCAGGTGAACTCTTTTAATTCTTCAGAGAATCCATCGGGAGCATCTCCAAACGATTTAAACATCCCGGAGAAGAAACTAATAGCTTCGTACTCTTCGTCATCCTCTGCATCTATGTCTCCATCACCGTCGAAATCCTGTGGTGTAGGAACCAGTAATTTATTTACTTCTACATTAAGACCCACTTTGTTATAAGGGTCCAGGATGAAATCGAATCCTCCACCCAATGCCAGATTGGTAGGAAGGTTGTTTTCCTGCCCAACTTCATCGTACTTGATCTTTGGACCTATGTTCGAAATGTTGAAACCAGCTCTCCATCTACCGTCGAAATCGTTATATGCAATCTCTTCAGACTGATAAAAACCGGCAATATCAACAGCAAATGAACTCGCTGCTGAAGCATCCTCGCTAGCCGCCTGAATCTTCAGGTCTGAGCGGAGATATCTACCGGCAACCGCCATTGAAAAACGCTCACTTAAACGAAGCGCATATGATACATCGAAGGTAAATTCATTAGGACTCTGGATAAGAGGATCCTGCTCAATGGTTTCGCGCAGTTCGATATCTCCAAGACTGAAATATCTCAAACTCGCTCCAATAGCACTTCGCTCGTTTATCCTGTTGTAATATGTTAGATTCCCAAGGAATATATCGTTTACTAACTGACTTAAATATGGCGTATACGTAATACCAACACCCTGCTTTGAGATCGCAAATGCATATTTGGCAGGATTCCACTGTTGAGAAAAGGCGTCTGCAGAAGTAGCAACACCTATATCTCCCATACCTGCGGCGCGTGCGTCAGCAGCAATTAATACGAATGGAACAGCGGTGGTAATTACTCGCTGGTTCGCAGTGGAATTGTCCTGAGCAACTGCCTGAAATACAAATAGACAAATGAATATTGGGATAAAAATTTTCTTCATGAGGTTCTAATTTTCGACAAATATAGTTTAAATTTTATAGGATAACCAGTTTTTCAAATTTTTCAATTTGCTGGTTAGTTAACGTAGATTTTACCGTAAGCTTGTATACATAGACGCCTTTTCCAATTTTATCTCCAAAATCATCCAGGCCGTCCCAGACTATATCTCTGGAGAGGAATCCATCGGTATTTACAATCTGATTTTTAGTCCAAACCACCTTCCCGGTCACAGTAAATACCTGCACCTGTACTTCAAGTGGTTCGAAAGGTCTGTTATGGTTAAACCAGAATTCGGTATAGTTTACAAATGGATTTGGGTAATTAAGTACCCGGGTCACTTCCAGTTCATCATTACCCGCCACTACAAATTGAATGTCCATGGTAGATGAATTATTGTACACATCCCAGGCTTTCAATGTTAAGGTGTGTAACCCTTTTTCGAGATCCCTTAATTTATAGGTGGCCTTACCTTTGGTAAAATCATCCACCTCCGCCTGATAGTATTCATTCAGGACAAATGGGTTGGCCTCATCTCCATCTATAATGGCTGTAATATCATGACCAATTCCACTAGCAGTATTAATACCATTCTCATCCTCGAGTTTGGCAATAAGTATGGGTTCATTATTTGTTATTCCACCGGAAACGAAACTCTCGTCATTCATAAAGAGACTTATAAGTGGCCCTTCATTATCCTCCGGCGCATTTTCGTTAAGCCCGCCTACCCTCAGCCGAAGATCATATCCTGTCTGATCTTCCAGTAGTTCATTTCGCTGGGCATATAGACTTACCCTTCCCGTATCTACCGGGATCTGTATATCCCTGGGAACAACAAACTCGAATTCGAAGGTCCCGTTGGTCACCGTAGCCTGCCCGTTGAACAAGATCTCGCCAAGGGTGATGAAATCCATGATAATTAAATTACCATTCAAGTCTCGTGTACCGTCATTTGCTAGAGTTTGCCGCTCAACGTTTTTATCGTATACCTTTCCTTCGAGTACACCATTATAATTACTCAGTAAATTTCCGGCTTCGTCCACTACTTCTCCCCCAAGTCGCACCCTGCTCAATGCCTGTAACGTATCGGTAGATTGCTCTATAGGTACTCCATTAAGAGTGGTAAGTCTTACTTTTTGCTTCGGAAATGCAAGGTGCATAGCAGGATCACCTACATAGAACACAACGTATCTGTCGATTCTGGGCAGCAGGTTACGAGCAAGTCGTAGCGCTTCTGCAGGTGGATTTATATTATTGGTTCCGAAACCAAATAACTCCGGAGCCAATTGTATATTGTATTCTACACCGGTACCTACTGTTATGGACCGGGTGGTAGTAATAAGGGCTATAGCACCGCCGTTTGGGTTCCAATAAGTAAGTTCCCCAGCTGTTATACGCAATGGATTGTCGAATTTCGTGAATTCGCAGGTAACAGTAACCACACAAGGGTACTTTCCTTTATTCTGAAGTTCGATCGCTTGTTCTTTAGTAAACACAAATTCTAATGCGAGTCCGTCTTCTCCCCCATGCCCGAAGTAATTCACGACCAGGGCTCCTACTTCCAAAGCATTACTCACCGCTTCGTTAACTTCAGGATAACGATTTCCACCAGCTGATGTCTGCTGCTGGTACGCATCCATATGTATCTTCTTCACATTAATGAAGGGTTTTTCGGCCGAGATATCATCTCCTAATTCGTCCAGATCGAATTGTAATCTCGAATCCCCCAGATTATCGGGATCATCTGAAACAAGCAAAAAATTATTCCTCCAATTCCCGTAAGATCCTTTAGTATCGTAATCAATGATCTTATCAACAAGAGTATTTGCCAGCGAAACGTTGTCTGCAAGGATTCGGCCTGTGGCGATATCAGACATATCCGTTAAGGCCATCGTGCCATCCTCCGGATCCATCATAGCGTAATATTCGTCGCTCATATAAGATCTGAAGGTACTTACCTGATTTTGCCTGTCGTATATATGATAAACTGGTACTATATTGGTGTTGTTTGAAAGTCGGTCCTTATAGTCTACAGACGCATCCCCAAAGAGACACAAATACTTTACCCGTTTTTCGGGAGAAGATGCGTTGTCATACACATACTTTACCATGTTTCTGATAGCTGTGATATCTTGCTGCCCAGAACTAAACTCTTCGTATATCTTGTCCAGTGGAATCACTTTTACATTCAACCCGTCACTATCTGCTCGATACCTGGCCAGGCGTAAGGCAGGTTGTAGTAAAAACGAAGGTGTTACGATAATATAGTCTACATCCTTGAAATTCCCCGATTCGTCCTTAAAGATTGTTCCTTTTATATCCTGGTTAAGTACTACAGACTGTGCTGCCTGTACCGGTGTGAAATAATCGGCCGGATTAATAGCGACATATTCCCGCACCGCACCCAGAGAAGCCTTGAAGCTGAATGTAGAATTACCTCCTTCGTTCACTTTGCTAGTGATATTGCCTTTCTCTGTTACATCCCAAACCTGTGAGAAAGCACCTGCATTCGCTATTTGATATTCACCCACTCCGTTCAAGGTAGCAGCATCGTTATAGCGAAAAGACAACTGCTGTCCGGTACCGTTAAGTTGCCGCAGGGCTCCAATACGGATATAATCCAGGTAACCAATACTTGCCGGATTTCCTGCGTTATTATAGGTAAGATCTACTTTCACAGTTTCTCCACTGGCAGGGAATGTTGAAACCAGTTCACGCAGGTCCAGTAATTTTGGGTCGGCAATAGGTGAAAAGATAAGAGGATTTGTACTTGTGCCGTTAATAGATATAGCCATTGAGGTGGCAATGTCACTGGCGGAGGCCACCTTGATATCAACTTCCATCTCCGATCCCGGCACTATATTAGGGAAGTTGAATTCGAAACTCTGTTCATTTTCAATATCGAATCGGTTCCCAAACCATTTTCTTCCAACCAATGCAGGTGATATATCATCTTCTTCATGAAACTGGTAGTCGTTAAAGCTGCTTATTGTTATTGTAGGATTTCCCGAAGGCTCAATCATGGGTTGCACTCTAAGCCCGGGTTCTCCTCCAGCGGTTATATAATAGTAAGTTTCATCGCTGTATGGGTTGATATTGGTGGGGTTTTCTGAATTAAACCCAGCTGTTTTTCCGTAGAACAGGATAAAATCCCCCGAATCAAAGCTTCCATCCTCTTCTCCTATCAACTGAATAGCATTCTGTGGAAGATCGTACTCGGTATTTTCGGCGTTCAGTTCGGGTAAAGGATCTCCTCCATGACCATATATCTTTATTGTCCTGGGGTCGATACCATCTGTATTCATTCCTATATTATCAAGGAAGGATTTATCTACCCTGTGTATTCCTGTTTTTTCTATTCGGAATTTATACCATGAACCGGATGCCAGCACCGAATTGGTAACGGGAATTCTTTTACTACCTCCTTGATTGGTACGATAGGAGTAATTAATGGTAAAGGATTCGATCTTACGAAGGGTTCCATTTTCACTTATCACAGGTACAATAGTGAAGGCCGTATATAATTTATCCCTTGAGTAAGTACTCTTTAAAGTATATGTTAATTTGCCGGGAAGGACAGATCTATCAATGCGAGACAACTCGTCGGCGCTTAGTGACCCGTATTTAATCCCAGTAACCCTGATCGAGTTAGGGTTCACCGGCCTGGTATCTTCCCATATCTGCGAGTACATCACCCATTCTCCTTCCAATTCTAAGGTTTGGGATTCGTTTTTATTCTTCTGAAGATTAGAAAATTGAGTATTGGTATTAAAGGTCGATTGGTTGGTATTCTTTTCACCCCAGTCTATTTTGATGGTTTTGGATTGTCCAAATAGTATAAACGGAAGGGCACACAGAATACAAAGGAGTACTACTTTTCTCATCATAACAATTAACGTGCTAAATATACGCTTAGTATGAAAGAGGAATCAAAGATTTTTCGAAAAAAGTCCAGATGTAATAAAATCAAATCTTTAGCGTTACCATTGAGGTCGGTATTGCTACCAGGCCCTTACGCTTTATTAATATTTAAAATAATATTGCACTTTTATCGTTAATTACTATATTGCGAACCCAATTTTTTCATATTTGAAACTATGAACTTGAGAAAAACCTTAGCATTACAGCTATTTATTGCAGTAGTTGCAACCGCCCTATTTACGAGTTGTAACAAGTCCCGAGACTACAAAAACAGCTCCAGAGCGACTGGTTGGAAAATGAACGCCAAAGAAGGTGGTTTACAGTACAATCCGAAAGCGAAAGAGCAGGAAACAGGCCCTGGATTAGTCTTCATTGAAGGCGGTACCTACACCATGGGTAGAGTTCAGGATGATCCTATGCACGATTGGAACAACACCCCAAATCAACAGCATGTTCAGTCCTTCTACATGGACGAAACCGAAGTGACCAATTTAATGTACCTGGAGTATCTGGATTGGATCAAAGCAGTGTTCCCACCAACCGATGAAAATTATAGAAGAATATATGACGGAGCCGTGCCAGATACCCTGGTATGGAGAAACCGTTTAGGTTATAACGAAGTAATGACCAATAATTACCTGCGCCACCCGGCCTATGCAGAATATCCTGTAGTAGGTGTGAGTTGGATACAAGCAGTGGAATTTAGTAATTGGCGTACAGATCGTGTTAACGAACTTATCCTGGAACAAGAAGGCTTTACTACACGAAATGCGAGATATGATGTAGAGGCCGGCCAGACCTTCAGTACAGACACTTACCTCAATGCGCCTTCCATGACCTATGGAGGTAACGATTCGATCACCCGAGGTGGTAAGCGTTCGGAAGCATTATTGAAAAGAAACGAAGATAGTACCGGACTTTACGTTCAGAGAAAGGACGGACTCTTATTACCAGACTACAGACTACCTACCGAAGCTGAGTGGGAGTATGCTGCGCTGGGATTAGTAGGATTAAGAAATTACAATGTATACCGTGGAAGAAAGAAATATCCATGGGATGGTCAATACACGCGCTCTGGAAAGAGAAGAAGCCGTGGTGATCAATTGGCAAACTTCAAACAAGGTGATGGTGACTACGGTGGAATTGCCGGGTGGAGTGATGATGGTGCAGATATTACTGCCGAAGTAAAGTCTTTCGAACCAAACGATTTCGGTCTATATGATATGGCTGGAAATGTTGCCGAGTGGGTTGCCGATGTGTACAGACCTATAGTAGATGATGAATTCAATGATTTCAACTACTACAGAGGAAATGTTTATACCAAAAACGCTATAGGCGAAGATGGTAAAGTGAAAATTGTAACAGCAGATTCTATAGTATATGATACCCTGGCTAACGGGAAGATCATTGCAAGAAATCTACCTGGCGAGATCCTTCAAGTTCCTGTGGACGAAGAAGAGACTTATCTGAGAACTCAATTCTCTGAGAGCGATAACAGGGATTTCCGAGATGGTGACCCTAGGTCAACCCGTTACTATCAGTCATTCGCCGATGAGTACAACCAGGGTGAAACCAGCGACTCCAAACGTATGTACAATTCGCCTAAACACTCCGTTTATGCAGATAGCACCGGAAGGTTAGAGCGACAGTATGACAAAGCCTCCAACCGAACTACTCTTATTGATAATGAAGTAAGAGTATATAAAGGAGGATCATGGAGAGATCGCGATTACTGGTTAGATCCGGCACAAAGACGTTACTTCCCTCAGGATATGGCTACCGATTATATCGGGTTTAGATGCGCTATGTCCAGAGTTGGATCGAAAAGCAAAAAAGGTAAGAGACCAAGACACTAAAAAAACTTAGTTTCAAATAAGGAAACCCTCCAAGACAGCTTCGGCTATTTTAGGAGGGTTTTTTATATCTTTATTTTTCTGAATATAAGCTGCACTTGAAAATAGAAACCTTACACAATCATTTCCTGCATAGCAGTGGAATTTGTACCGATACCCGAAAGATCACACCTAATTGCCTGTTTTTTGCCCTAAGAGGGGATAATTTCAATGGAAATGAATTTGCCCAGGAAGCACTTGACAAAGGCGCATATAAGGTTGTGATAGACGATATAAGGGCGCACAAGAATACAGGAGAAACTATTTTGCATGGGAATTCCCTGGTTTTACTCCAGAAACTGGCCACCTTTCACCGAAACTACCTAAAAGTTCCAATCATTGCCCTTACCGGTAGTAATGGCAAAACCACCACAAAGGAGCTTATCAATGTGGTTTTATCACAAAAATTTCAGACCGCTGCAACCATAGGTAACCTGAATAATCATATCGGAGTACCCCTCACTTTGCTTTCCATGACCGCAAAGACCGAATTCGGGATCGTTGAAATGGGTGCAAATCACCTCAATGAGATCGCACAGTTAAGTGCCATTGTGCAGCCCGATTACGGCTATATCACCAATTTTGGAAAGGCGCATTTAGAAGGCTTCGGAGGCGTGGAAGGTGTTATTAAAGGTAAATCTGAACTTTACAAGCATTTAAGTGAGAACGAAAAATTGGTTTTTGTAAATGGGAATGACGAAAAGCAAATGTCACTTACTGCAGATATGAATAGATTTACTTTCGGAAGTGGTGATTTTGATTGTTCCATCGTTTTAAAAAATGCTTCCGGGTATTTACAGATAGAATACCAGGGAATTAGCATTCAAAGTAATCTGATTGGCCTGTATAATTTCCATAATATAGCCAGTGCCATTGCGATTGGTCAATATTTTAATGTTTCAGCAGAAAATATAAAAACTGCCATCGAGGGCTATACTCCCCAGAACAACAGGTCTCAAATCATTGAAAAGAATGACTTCCACATCATTATGGATGCCTATAATGCAAATCCCTCCAGTATGCTAGCCGCGCTGGAAAATTTCCGTCAGGCCAAAGGGGAGAACAAGATCGTTATTCTTGGAGATATGTTCGAACTGGGAGAGCATGCATCTACAGAACATCAGAAAATAGTTGCGTGCCTCGAAGAGCACCCATTTGCCATGGCATATCTAATTGGAGAAAATTTCAGTAAAACACATTATACTACTTCTCAAGTGAAGTTATTTAAAAGCTTCGAAGAATTCACAACCTTCTGGCATTCAATACGTCTGAAAGGAGGAAATCTTATGGTAAAAGGGTCTCGTGGAATGGCTCTCGAACGTATTTTAGATTTGTTGTAAATCATTTTTGTTTAATCTTTTAAGCTATTTCCTTAACAATTTATGAACGAATTTAACATAGTTTTATGTTAAAATGTTCAACGTTTGGTTAAAGCTCGTTAAACAACTTGACAAAATTTGATTTGACCCTATATTAGATAGTGTCATTAACCAACAATCTATAATCATGTACGAGCAAATAACCAAATCTTTCAATGACCTATCGGATAAATTGATAGGATGGGTTACGACCTTCGTAGAACATTTACCAAATCTGGCCGTGGCTTTACTTGTAATGGTAATTGCTTACTTCCTGGGTCGATTTGTAAGTAAACTTGCCCGCAAAATCGCAGGAAGATACATCGAACAAAAATCTGTTACAAGACTTATAGGTAGCGTTTCTGCCGTTATAGTAGTACTAGGCGGACTTTTCCTTGCTCTCGGCGTAATGGACCTGGGCAAAACCTTAAATACACTACTTGCCGGTGCCGGAATTTCCGGACTAGTAATAGGGTTAGCGCTTCAGGGAACACTTTCAAACGTTGTGGCTGGTATTGCCCTTTCCTTCAGAAAAAATATAAGAATAGGACACTGGATTGAAACCACAGGTTTCGCTGGCGAAGTAATAGAAATTAAACTAAATAATTTCATACTGAAGGAAGCAGACAATAATATGGTGATCATTCCTAACAAGACAATAATTGATAACCCTATAAAGAACTATTCTCTAACAACACGTATGCGTATTATGATAGAGTGTGGTGTAGGTTATGAGAGCGATCTGGAAAAGGTAGAGAAGATCACAAAAGAAACCATCGCGAATAGTTTCGATCAAATAGAATCGCCAGACGAAGTAGAATTCTTCTATACTTCCTACGGAGACAGTTCCATTAATTTCTTATGCCGCTATTGGGTAGACTCTGAGAGTGGAATTGAAAAACTACGTGCGAAGAGTAAAGGGATCATTGAAATTAAAAAAGCATTTGATAAAGAAGGTATCAATATACCATTCCCAATACGAACATTGCAATTTGATACCGGGCTGAGCTTAATTAAAGACGCCTCCGAAGAGGCTATCTCAGCCAACTAAATACATAAAAATTTATTGACCTCAGCCATCCTATCTGAACAGGTAGGACAAGGAAAGAACGCTTTAAACTAAAAAACTTTTAACTATGTTACGCTGGACCATCACATTTATTGTTATCGCTTTAATCGCCGCAATCTTAGGATTCGGAGGAATTGCAGGAGCATCTGCAGGAATTGCTAAAATCTTATTCTACATTTTCATCGTGCTCTTTGTACTATCATTGCTAGCCAGGCTAGTGAAGAAATAATAGTATTAACCACTAAAATAACAACTATGAAAACTATTAAACGAATACTGTTTCTATCCATGTTCCTTCTGGCTTTTGCAGCCTGTAGAGAACAAACAACAGGAGAAAAAGTGGAAGACGCTGTAGAGGATGTAGCCGATGAGGTTGAAGATGCAGCAGATGATATTTCACAATAACCGATTATTAACTTTTAAACTAAAAACATTATGAAAAATAACACGAATTTAATTGCAGGAATCTTAAGTGGAGCAGCCGTAGGTCTAACCTTAGGTGTCCTATATGCTCCGGATAAAGGAAGTGAAACAAGAAAGAAGATCAGGGAGAAGGCCATCGACACCAAAGACACAATTGTCGAGAAGTCTACAGCCATTGCCGATCAGATCACTTCCAAATTAAGTACCAGAAAAAATGGGTTTGAGCAGGAACTCGATCAAATGTTGAGTAATGTCGACTCTAAATCGGACGATGCAATTTCGGCATTAGAACGTAAACTGGAACAATTAAAGAAAGAGAACGGACGCGTAAAAATGAACTAAGATGAAACAAACTGTCACAGCCATAAAAGAAACCATTTCGGATAGTAGTGAACTAGGTATGTTATATGCCAGACAAGAGTTGGAGCATATGCAAATGAAGCTCTTTTATAAGATTGCTTCTCACACCTCCGGAACTGCAAAGAAGGTAGTTTATGGACTCCTTCTGTTAATGACCATGACTTTCAGTTCGATTGCTCTGGCGTTATATCTTGGCACGCTTTTAAACAGCACCGCCTTAGGTTTCTTAGTGGTAAGTGGGATGTATATCCTGCTCATTGTGACAGCATTTTTACTAAGACGAAAAATAGAGAAATATATTATTAACGAATTAGCCCAAAATTTCTTTGACTCATGAGAACGTTCAATTCATTAGAGGATCTTGCCAAGGAGGTTTACAGAAAAGATCTTGAAAAACAGATCACATTAGAAAAAATGAAACTTAATGTGAACTCCCTAAAACACCGCTTAACGCGGGAGGTAATACCTGGTGAAATTGCGCATATGGCGGGAAATTACCTGGGCAAAGTAATTCGGAATAACTTTAAAAATAAATAACATGAAAACTTTAAGAAACATATTTACATTATTCGCATTGGTAGCCTTTACAGGCGTCTATGCGCAAATGGAAAATAAACAGGTAGAAAAAGAGACCCTGGTAAAAAATTATGAAGTGGAAACCTCTAAAGGTAACATGACATATACACTCAAGGTAGATACCAAACGAACTAATTGGGTGACCATGGAAAAGGAAGAACTCAGTAAAAAAGAGCAGACCCGGGTGCATCAACCAAAAAAGATCACAAAAGTGATTAGTATAAAAGGTGATGATGACCCTACTTACGACAATGTGCTTTATGTAACCTATAAAGCTAATGAAGACGACGACTTTGAAATTTATCCAACAAAGGAAGGATTTACTTTATCCGTTGTGGGGAAGGATTTTAGATATAGATTGTTGGACAGAAACTATTCAGTAAATAAGGAATATGAAGACTTCTTTGAAGTTAGCATGTCCCAATAAATGATTAGTTTCATTAGTTGTAAACCCGGCTCTTGGCCGGGTTTTTTATTTTACTTCACTGGATTAATAGTGTGATCCAGAATTGAGCCACTACTGCAAAAACAATCTCATGAACTCCGCTCACCGATTTTCAAATCAATGAATTCTCAAAGTAATTATCGAGCACAATCCTCACTGGATTACTAGCGTGATCCAGAATTGAGCCACTACTGCAAAAACAATCTCATGAACTCCGCTCACCGATTTTCAAATCAATGAATTCTCAAAGTAATTATCGAGCACAATCCTCACTGGATTACTAGCGTGATCCAGAATAGAGCCACTACTGCAAATTAAAATCCATATCACGACTTACGTCGTGTAGTATTTTTCACCTACAAAACCCTCAAACCCGGGGTTTGGGTTTTTGTATATGAAAAATCCACATCTCCCGATGTGGATTTTAGCTTGATGTGGGTCATACTGGATTCGAACCAGTGACTTCTACCCTGTCAAGGTAACACTCTGAACCAACTGAGTTAATGACCCGTATTTCAAATGTAAATATAACGCATACTCAATTATTCACCTTATAAAAAATGAATGATTAAATGCGATCTGCAAAATCCCTATACCTTCGGTTTGGAAGGCTATCTCAGGGATTACAGATCCCCGTGCGAGACCACTACTGCAAATTAAAATCCACAGCACGACTTACGTCGTGTAGTATTTTTCATATTCAAAAACCCTCAAACCTGAGGTTTGGTAAGCTATTTCAGGGATTAAAGATCCCCGTGCGAGACCACTACTGCAAATTAAAATCCACAGCACGACTTACGTCGTGTAGTATTTTTCATATTCAAAAACCCTCAAACCTGAGGTTTGGTAAGCTATTTCAGGGATTACAGATCCCCGCGCGAGACCACTACTGCAAATTAAAATCCACAGCACGACTTACGTCGTGTAGTATTTTTTATTTACAAAAACCCTCAAACCTGAGGTTTGGTAAGCTATTTCAGGGATTACAGATCCCCGCGCGAGACCACTACTGCAAATTAAAATCCACAGCACGACTTACGTCATGTAGTATTTTTCATTTTCAAAAACCCTCAAACCTGAGGTTTGGTAGGCTATTTCAGGGATTAAAGATCCCCGCGCGAGACCACTACTGCAAATTAAAATCCACATCACGACTTACGTCGTGTAGTATTTTTTATTTACAAAAACCCTCAAACCTGAGGTTTGGGTTTTTGTAAATAAAAAATCCACATCTCCCGATGTGGATTTTAGCTTGATGTGGGCGCGAAGGGATTCGAACCCCTGACCCCTTGGGTGTAAACCAAGTGCTCTGAACCAACTGAGCTACGCGCCCTTGCAGTTAGCGGATGCAAATATAAGGTAGTTTTTAAATTCAACAAACAAATCGGTTAAAAATATCAGAGAACTTCAGCTACCGTAAATGTACTTCCTCCAATATAGATCAGATCGGTTTTATTTGCCTTTTTTAACGCAGCACGATAGGCATCCTTCACCGAGCTGTACACCTCTCCTTCTAAAGAATGTTTTACCGCAGCTTTTTGTAACTCGGTCACGTCCAGTCCTCGCGGAACATCAGGTTTGCAGAAAAAATATTGTGCATCCCTTGGGAATAATGGCAATAACTTATCTAAATCCTTGTCGTTCACTACTCCTAACACAATAAACAAACGATCATATACCTCCCCTGCCACTTGTGTGAGTACTTCCTTTAACCCTTCGGTATTGTGAGCCGTGTCACAGATCACTTTGGGTTCTTTACTCAATACCTGCCAACGTCCCATCAATCCTGTTGATGACATAACATTTAACAATCCGTTTTCAACAGATTGCGGAGAAATCGACCATCCTTGCTCTCTTAAAACTTCAATACCCGCTACGGTAGTTTTAATATTTTTTTGCTGATAACTACCTAACAGATCGGTACTATACTTCGGTAATTTTCTTTCCTCTGCGAATGTAATTGGAGCTAATAATTGTTCGGCTACTTGTTCGAATACAAATCTTGTTTCCTCCTGAATTTCACCAATTATCACCGGCACTCTTGCTTTAATGATCCCCGCTTTTTCCACAGCGATCTCTTCCAGGGTCGTCCCTAAAAAGTTTGTATGATCAAGCCCTATGTTAGTAATAACTGAAATTTCGGGTGTAATAATGTTTGTACTGTCCAGACGCCCTCCCAATCCTACTTCTACAATTGCTATATCGATCTTTTCGGCCCTGAAATAATCAAACGCCAGACCTACAGTCATTTCGAAAAACGACAAGGAATTTTCCTCAAAGAACGGTTTGTGTTTTCCAACGAAATCTGTGACATAGTCCTTTGGGATCATCACGCCATTTATACGTATTCGTTCCCGGAAATCTTTCAAGTGGGGCGAAGTATACAAGCCTACCTTATATCCCGCATGCTGCATTACCGATGCTAACATATGGCTGGTAGACCCCTTTCCATTAGTACCAGCCACGTGAACACTCTTAAAAGACTTGTGCGGGTCCTCCAGATGATCCATAAGCAATACGGTGTTGGCCAAATCAGCCTTATATGCCGCCTTACCTACTCGCTGATACATGGGCAATTGATCGAACAACCAGGATATAGTTTCAGAATAATTGATCTTCTTTAAATTTATTTAGTTTATAATAAGTTTCTTGGTAACCACCCCTTCATTCGACCCAATTCTAACGAAATACATACCGGCTTGAAGGGCAGACACATCTATCCGTAGCTTGTCGAATAAAGGTGCCTGTCTAATTATACGGCCGTGAATATCAATTAGCTTTACTTTTAATTCACCTTGTACACTTAGGTTCTCAATATAAACTTCATTCGCTGCGGGATTAGGATAAACAGCGATATCACTTTCAGAAATAATTGCTTCCACATTCAACACAATATTAGAGATATCCATCTTATAGGCCGATCTTCCATAGGTGCCTACGTAGAGATATTCAGAAGGATCGTAAATATGCATATCGGTTACTGGTACAGAAGGTAAATTATCACCTACAACCTCCCAAAAGGCCCCACTGGTACCCGAGGCGAATACTCCTACATCCGTCCCTACGTATAGATTTCCGTTAAGGTCCTCTACAACATCATTTATGGGAATATCGGGGAGATTACTCGAAATGCTTACCCAACCAGCACCACTTGTGGTACTCTTATAAATATGTCCCTCATCAGCACCATAACGATAGCCGGAGAAGGTTACATATACCGTATTTAATTCGGTTCTCGATGCAAGCACTTTTGTAACCCATCTGTTTGGCAAATTTGCCGAAACTAAGATCCAATTTATTCCGCCATCCTGCGTCACCCACACATTTCCGTCATCGGTTCCTACATAGATGATATTACTATCTAAAGGCGAAACATCGATGGAAATAATGGTTCCAAATGTAAGATTTCCGGCATAAGGACCATTGCTAAGGTCGGGACTTATAGCCGTCCAGTTCCCTGCAGCATTCGTTGTTTTGTAAAGTCGGTTCGCTCCATAATACAAAATCTGTGAATTGGCAGGATCGAAGGTAATGGGCGTATCCCAATTTTTACGATCGGCCGAAGAGATCCCGCTCATAGCATTAAAGAAACTGGCACCATTATTTGTCGATTTCACTAAATTACCTCTTTGTGACAGGGCGTAAATAATGTTCGTATTTGTTGGGTCTACCAGAGGCTGGAATCCGTCACCTCCGTTTATGATATCCCAGTTATTTGTACTTCCTGTAACGGTCCTCATCGTGCTGTTGTCCTGGGTACCAGCGTATACTTTGTTTTCATTCTGAAAATCTACATGCATACGGTAGATCTGCGTTATAGGGAGGGTCTCGTCCTTCACCCAGCTTGCGCCATCGTTGTCGCTTTTATAGAATCCACCATCGTTGCCTAGCAATACCTGCCCGGCCACCGAATTATTAAACGCCAGTGCGTGTTGATCTACATGTACATTGGGAAAAGCGGAAAACCAGTTTTGGCCGCCATCAATAGATTTTTCTACTACAAAATCCACATTATACAGGGTATTCTCGTCTGTAGGATCCACATATATCCCCCTAAACCACCAATGAAATCCAATATTGGTAAGCTGGCTGGAATTAACTGCACTCCAGTTATCCCCACCATCGGTAGTTTTGTAAACTCCTTGAATATTTCCGGTATCTGTAGAGTACCTGGCATACAAGACATCAGGATTGGACTGCGAGATATCAATGCTTATCCTACCTTTTTGCGATGCCGCTGAAGGCAAGCCATTTACAAGTTCATTCCAGGTTTCCCCTCCATCCACAGATCTGTATATTCCGGAAGTCTCTCCTCCGTATTGCCTGTTATCCGGCCGTCTTATACGTTCCCATGCGACTGCATATACTATAATTCCATTGGAAGGGTGAATAGCCATGTCTATAATTCCGGTACTATCACTTACAAAAAGTTTTTGTTCCCAGCTCGAACCTCCATCCGTACTCCTGTACACACCCCGGTTGGAATCATTTCTAAATAGCGGACCCATGGCTCCTACGAAGATAGTGTTCTCATCACCTGGATCGATCAATATCTTTCCCACACTACCAATATCGGGTAGTCCCTTAGCCTGCCAACTCAAACCACCATCTTCACTTTTATAGATACCATCCCCGTCGTACGCTAGCGATCCTCCTCCGGCATTTACTTCACCCGTTCCAACCCAGATCACATCATTATCAACTTCAGAAATTTCTATGTCTCCAATGGATAACATTTCCTGCTCATCGAAGATAGGTGTCCAACTGGATCCGGCATCGGTAGTTTTAAAGATCCCACCTGAGGCTGCACCTACGTAATACGTATCAGCTTCATTGGAAGGGATCTCTATATCTGTAATTCGGCCTCCAATATTTACCGGCCCTACAAATTCCCAGGAGTTCCCCACTACCGAGCGCTGCTGTAGCAAGGCCTTTTTCCATTGGATAGCTTCCCGGTATGCGCTGCTTTTTATTTCCCCGGTGGGGTAAGCTCGCTGTTCGAACATGAAATCGGCAGGAAGTTGTTCAACTCTATTCTCCACCAAAATAGTTGATTTCTCTATACAGGATGAAGCGGTAAGTATGAGTACAGGAAGTAGATAAAAGTAGTTTCTCATAGCGATCTTTTCTGAAAGCTAAAGATACTTAATTTTAGCAAGTACAAATGTAAAAAGGACTATTGGGAAAGTTTGAAATTATAGATGATTTGCCCGTATTGCTTGGCAGGAGCCTTAGGGTCCGGATTGAATTTGGTTGCCAATGCAGCGCGTTTTGCGGGCTCTAAAAGACATCTCGAATTATTCTTGGTACCTCTTACGCCTGGCCTAGCACTAACAACATCGCCCTGCTGATTCACCACAATATCTACAACAACTTTTCCGGCTTCATTGCAATCCTGAATTTCTTTTGCCTTATTGATCGCTTTTCTCCCTCCTAGTCTGTAATTACCGTCGCCATCAAGTCCTTTTCCGGTACCATAATAGCCTTTAGCATTTGGATCGCCATTTGGATCTCCTTTATCTCCCGGTTTATTATCCGGACCTTCTCCCCCCTTGGATTGCCCGTCACTCTTTGGTGCATTGATTAGATTATCGAGGGCGTCTGTTGTCGATTTGTCTGGTTTCGGACTAGGTTTTGTGACTTCTTTCGGTTTTTCTTTAACCGGAACATCCCGTGTCTCCTTCTTTGGTTTTTCCTTCTTAATTACCGGAGCCTCATCTTTATCCTGGGTAACAACTTCCTCTTTGATCTCCGATTCTGGTTGCGACTCTGGGGGAGGTGTGGTTTCCACTGGTGCAGATTTCACAGGAGTTTTCGGCTGAATATCCCCACTACCCTGATCCATGGTCCCGAAGTTTACAGCTATACCTCCTTCCAACGGAGGATCCATATATTTAAGGCCAAGAACAAAAAACAGCAAAAACAAAATGATGACGTGTATCACAATAGTGATCCTCATACTTTTTCGCTTATGTTCGGTATCCAGAAAACTCATCTTAGCATTTAATTCGGCCGCACGGCCAATACCACTTTAAAGTCATTTTTATTTGCCACATCCATTACAAATACAGCATCCTCGATGGGCACTCCCTCTTCAGCTCTCAAGATGATGGTTGGATTGTCCTGCCCGGAAAGAATATCCTTCAATTGCTTCTCTAAACCATACTCACTAACTCGTTCCTTGTTCACGTAGTACGCGCCTTCTTTCGTAATACTTACCGAAGCCTTCTGTTGGTTCGTCGATTTGCCTTTGGCTTTAGGCAAAATTAGATCCAGGGCATCCGGAGTTATCGCGGGTGAAGTGAGCAGAAAGAAAACCAATAACAGAAATACGATATCTGTCATAGAACTCATACTGAATTCGGGGCTTATTTTATTTCTTCCTCTTAAATTCATACTATGCAGGTTCGTTTAAGAGATCCAGGAAGTCTACCGCTGTAGCCTCCATTTGATGTACCACCTTATCGGTTCGTACCACCAGGTGATTATATCCTATATAGGCAATGATTCCTACTATTAGACCGGCAACAGTGGTAGTCATGGCGGTATAGATACCTTCGGCCAGGGCTCCCATCTCTGCCTGTCCACTGCTAGTTGCCAATTGATGAAATGCTAATACCATCCCAATTACAGTTCCAAGAAATCCGATCATAGGCGCTGCCCCTGCAATGGTTGCTAAAATACTCACGTTCTTTTCCAGCTTATATACTTCCAACCTGCCTGCGTTTTCTATGGCTGTATTAATATCATCCAGCGGACTTCCAATTCGAGAAATTCCTTTTTCTGTAAGTCGGGATACAGGAGTATTATGCTGGGTGCACAGGATCTTCGCCGCTTGGATATTACCCCCAGCAACGTTATCCCGTATCTGGTTCATAAAATTATTGTCGAGATGAGAGGCCGCCTTAATGGCGAACAACCTTTCGAAATAAATATAAACCGCAACGAAGAGTAGAACAAATAGTACCCCAATGATAATTTGGGCCCCCATTCCCCCATTCATAATGAGTTCGAGGACAGATAGTGTTTTTTCTTCAGAAACAATAGGCTCCAGGTCTTGTGCCAGATCCTGACCACCCTCCTGAATAAAGAAGTTAAGCATGTGATTAGATTTGATTTAATTGAATAACGAACGTACTTCGCAATAATTGTTTAAACATGATGAAAGAGTACTCTTTCAAATAGCAGAAATACTCCGGCACCTGCAAGGAAGCCAATAAATGCCAGCCAGGCCACTTTTTTAAGATACCAGATGAAATCGATACGCTCCATACCCATGGCAGCAACCCCAGCCGCAGACCCAATTATAAGCATACTTCCACCGGTACCGGCAGAATAGGCAATGAAGTGCCACAGCACCGAATCTGTAGGTGATTCGTACATTCCAATGGAAGCGGCCACTAACGGAACGTTGTCGATAATTGCAGATAACACCCCAAGTAACATAACAACTATATCCTGGTTAGGAATCGCAGCCTGTAAAACTTCGGCTAGATAACGTAGAGTTCCAACCTCTTCGTTGTTCACCACTCCGTACACCAAACTTTCTAGTCCGGCAACTGCCATAAGGATCCCGAGGAAGAACAAGATACTGGAGATCTCTATACGGGAAAGTGCCTTATGGGCAGAATATAAATGTCTTCTTTCTTTACTAAAATCTTCTTCCGGATGGATATATTCAGAAACAAGCCAAACCACACCCAGGGCAAGCATCATTCCTACATAAGGAGGTAGATGAGTAAAGGTTTTAAATATGGGAACAGAAACTATCATTCCAAGACCCAGAAACAACATGGTTTTACTGCTAAGCAATCGCTCTGCCACCACGTCTTCGGTTGCATCTACCTCTATTTCTCCTTTAAAGGGTTTAAGAAATCCGGCTATAAAGAATGGTACAACAAAACATACTATAGAGGGTAAAATAACAAACTCTATTAGTCCCAGAGCAGTTACTTTGTTGGCGATCCACAGCATGGTTGTAGTCACATCTCCAATAGGAGACCATGCTCCACCCGCGTTTGCAGCAATAACGACCATGGCTGCATACCATAGTCTTTCATTTCTGTTGCTAATAAGTTTGCGCAATAAGGTGACCAGGACAATTGTGGCTGTAAGGTTGTCTATAATGGCAGAAAGTATAAAGGCCAAAATACCAATGATCCACAGTAATTTTTTCTTGCTGCGGGTACGTACGGCCCCCTTTAACACCTCGAAACCTATGTGCAGGTCGATGATCTCGACTATGGTCATTGCACCAATAAGGAAAATGAGGATCTCGGCTGTTTTTCCCAGGTGGTGTAACAAAGTATTTTCGAAACCGTGTTCGGCGTCAACACCTCCAGAAGCATAATTATACACCTGTTCATGGGTATCGATCACACTAAACCACCCGGAGTGAAATCCAACAGCGAGAACTGCCCAAATCAGGGCAGCCATTATAAGTGCCGGTACGGTTTTATCTAATCTAAGCGGATGTTCGAGTGTTATAGAAAGGTATCCTATTACAAATATCAGGATAATGATGGACTCCATAAAGCTGGTGTATTAGTTCGACTAAAATAACTTTTTCATAGCAATTACAAAAGCTGTAGCGTTAATATTATTCAAGGGAAAATTAAATGCCTGATTTCGTGGATTAAATACAATCGAAAAGTCACTTGGGTTCGTAAATTTTTCCACTACTGTGATCTCGTTCTGCTCCTGTTACACTGGACAGGCAATTGTTCTCCCCTCTTAATTTCAACACCCCCAATAAAGCAAAAATCAATGCTTCTTTGTATTCAATGATCTTGGTGTCGGGAATCACAATTTCGGCCGAGTTATAAAATAAAACCCTTTCCATTAAAAATTTATTGTTCACTCCACCCCCTGTTACCAGTACGCTGGCGGTATCATCTATCTGTTCAGATAGTTGGAATGCTATATGCTCACAATAGGTTCTCATTATACTTAGATCGTTGAGTCCGGACCCTTCCAATAGGAGAAGGATACATTTGTTAACCCATTCAACACCCAGGGATTTTGGTGGTGGTTGTTTATAGTAATCTAATTTGTTCAGCATTTTAAGTACATCTTTATGCAAAGTTCCGGAGCGCGCCAGCAAACCATCCCTGTCGTATTCTTTGCCCAATTTACCTGCGTAATAATTGAGAACTGTGTTCACCGGGCAAATATCGAAAGCAATTCGCCCATTTCCCGATTCGTATGAAACATTGGCAAAGCCCCCTATATTCAAACAGGCATCGTAATCTGTAAAAAGTAACCGATCACCAACAGGCACCAGTGGGGCACCTTGTCCGCCCAATTCCACGTCCTGTTGTCTGAAATCGCATACAACTAATTGACCTGTCATTTTGGCCAGGGCAGGCAAATTCCCAATCTGTAATGTTACACCTTTATCTGGCTGATGCAATATGGTGTGACCATGGCTGCTAATAAGATCCAGTGAGGATATTCTGTGTTTGTCGATAAAACCCTTTATTACCGAAGCCAGAAACACCGTGTATTCTTCATTCAGGGTATGCATGCGGCCAGCCGAAAAATTAATCGCATCGCTTAGTCGCATCCTCCAGTCGTTGGTATAAGGTATGGTCTCTGCACGTACTATATTAAAGTCCCATCCTTCTTTTTCAGAATGGCTCAAATAGCATTCGGCCAGATCTACTCCATCCAGGCTGGTTCCGCTCATCACACCTACAACATGGTATTTATGCTTTTTCATCTAATAATAATAAGAAGTTATTACTCACATGTACGACAACCGGAAACATATATTCATTTCGACTGCCAAATTACAAAAGACTTTAATGCACCGATGTTAATTGTGATTTGTTATTTGAAATTTGTTTTTTGGAATTTGTGATTTGAGATTTGTTATTTGTGATTTGAGATTTGTTATTTGTTATTTGGGATTTGTTATTTGTTATTTGGGATTTGTTATTTGAGATTTAATATAGAAGGGGTATCTTTGCACACCAATCGAAAACGATTTAGAAAACGATTTACACTATGGATTTTAAGCTTTCTGAAGAGCATTTAATGATACGAGATGCCGCTCGTGATTTTGCAAGAACCGAGCTTCTGCCCGAAGTAATAGAAAGGGATACTCATCAGCGTTTCCCTGTGGAGCAGGTAAAGAAAATGGCTGAGCTTGGGTTTCTTGGTATGATGGTAGACCCTAAATATGGTGGCGGTGGAATGGATACCGTATCTTATGTGCTTGCCATGGAAGAGTTAAGTAAGATCGATGCCTCCGCCTCGGTGATCGTGTCGGTGAATAATTCGCTCGTTTGTTGGGGACTCGAAACCTACGGTACCGAAGCTCAGAAAGAAAAATATCTAACAAAACTCGCCACAGGTGAATCGATCGGGGCATTTTGCCTGAGCGAACCGGAAGCCGGTAGCGATGCTACTTCCCAGCGAACCACCGCCATCGATAAAGGCGATCATTACCTGCTTAACGGCACCAAGAACTGGATCACCAATGGTGGTAGTGCAGATTACCATCTGGTGATCGCGCAAACGGACAGAGAAAAAGGGCACCGTGGAATTAATGCCTTCATTGTGGAAAAAGCTTGGGACGGATTTGAAGTTGGTCCCAAAGAAGATAAGCTTGGAATTCGCGGAAGCGACACTCATACACTTAATTTCAACGACGTAAAAGTTCCGAAGGAAAACAGAATCGGAGAAGATGGATTTGGATTTAAGTTTGCGATGAAGACCCTAAGCGGCGGACGTATTGGAATTGCGGCACAAGCACTTGGAATTGCAGCTGGCGCCTACGAAATGGCAAGGGATTACTCGAAGATCAGAAAGGCTTTTGGTACCGAGATCTGTAATCATCAGGCGATCGCATTCAAACTGGCCGATATGCACACAGAGATCGAAGCGGCCCGTCACCTGGTAATGAAGGCGGCCTGGGATAAAGACCAGGGCAACAACTACGATATGAGCAGCGCTATGGCAAAATTATACGCTTCTAAGGTAGCAATGGATGTTACCGTGGAGGCTGTGCAGGTACATGGTGGAAATGGTTTTGTAAAAGAATATCACGTGGAGCGTCTCATGCGTGATGCCAAGATCACACAGATCTATGAAGGTACCTCCGAAATTCAAAAGTTGGTCATCTCCAGGGGGCTTCTAAGAGACTAAACCCTCTCCCCTCCAGATGCTGAATCAAGTTCAGCAGGACAGTATTACACTTATTTGATGGATTTCGGCATCAATACGCTTGTCATTCCGATTCACCACACTTGTCATTCCGATCTTGATTCGGAATCCACCATTACTTCCATTCTACTCAAATAGATGCTGAATCAAGTTCAGCAGGACAGTGAGGAACATTATTTTCATGGCGAGTCCCGGCTTCTCATATAACCCGGGACCGCGCTATTCGCTGTTACTCCTCGCCCACTAGCGTGGCTGCGGGGTATACGCTGCTATCGCTCTCGCAAGATCCGTAACAAATTTTTCAAAATAGCGACTAATCATTCGTACATAAGAAAAGGTGCCTTCCAAATTTCGCAATTGAGTTTCTCAACTCATTTTTTTTACCGAAATTAACAGTCCGAAATTTTTTGATAACTAACACTTTAAATAGCCATATCTATGTCTGATGATTTTGATTTACTAGAAACCGAGTCCAACTCAAAACAGGAAAAAGTAGACGTAAACTGGGGCAAAGCCGTTGACCAGATGAAGTCTAAATTAGCGCAGGAAGACGATCCGGAAATGCGGCAAAAAATTCTTAACGCTACCCTGGACGATGTTGTAGGTATGGCCGAAAAGGACCGGGCCTCATTGCTCGATGCCATTAAAGATCTAACCGATTACCAGGAAGAAGTAGGAATTATTTTCGAAAAATTCTCAACCCTGAACGAGGCCGAACAGAAGGTGATCGATAACGCACAAAGTAAGCTAGAACGAGCCAAACTGGCCCTGGAAGATGCCGAAAAAGTGAAAGACAACTGGTGGAACAATCTCTGGGGACGAAAATCACGGATCAAAAAACGCCAGTCTGAACTGGAAGCTGCACAAAAGGAACGTGAAGCCGCCGACATGAAAGCTAAACAAATGTTCCAGGAACGGATAGAGACCGCCGATATACAAACCCTGTTAAGTGAATTATCCTATAAGAGTCAGGCTGCCGTAACCCGCCTGAAAAACCGTGAAGTGGAGATCAAGGAAGTAGAAGATAAACTTCAGGATGCGATTGTAGAAGCCAGCAAGAACCATACTAAAGCGCTGGAAAAGAAAAAGGAAACCGAAGATAAACTTGAAGAACAATACGCCTTGTTGAAACAGGCCCGGCAGGAACTGGAAGAGATCTCAGATAAACAATCTACAGCCTATTCAGAAGCCATAGGAAAAATAACGGGGATCGAACAAAAAGTAGAAGAACTCGAAGGCCTCAAGAACGCCTATACAACCCTTGCAGCCAGTAAGGATAGTTTTGTTCATAAACATAACCTCACCATAAAAGTACTTACTTCCCTGCGAAGCAATTTACAAACCCATAGGGCAAAACTTAAAAGTGACACCGATGAGCGCCTTAAATACTACGACGGATATGTAGTTGCCTTGAAAGCCAGAACAGATCAGGAGTTTGCTGCCATCCTGGAACATCTGGGTGTGAAAACGGACGAACATATCGGGCAAACCCTCGCTGCCATGCATTCGGCCAGTGCAAAAGCACGTCAGGAGATGATGGATAATATACCTGTTCATGAAAAAGTGATGCAGGGAGTATATGGTAGTTACGCAGAATCGTTGCAGGAAATTAGAGAGAAAGATGCCGAGATTCAGAAGGATTTTGCCAATAGATACGGTATAGATATGAAGGAGATTTTCGAAGAGTTTTATGCTGCAGGAAGCGGCGGTGACGTTCCGCCGGAAGGCGATAAACCTTCAGAAACTCCAAAAGAGGATGATGAAAACCTGTTGGGTTAGATTAGGCTGTTAATATACTTCTGTTGTTGCCTTGCTTCATTATTGCTGAAGTGGTAATTCTGCATGGGATAAGATCACTTGTTTTACTCGAAATATCAAAACTCTGAACATTATAATTAGATGTCCATTAACCAAATAGTTACACCCTTAGATAGTGCTGTACTGGAAACCAGAGAGCAGTATTCGGTCTACTTTAAGATTGTATCTCATGCCTTTCAATTTTTAATGAAAAGCATAACCGAAAACAAGTTGTGTAATGCCCTGGAAGTGTCGTTCATGGAACAGTATTGCGAGCTACTTGCGTATTCCCTGGAATCGTTTAGAATTAAATACCTGTACGATGAAGAAGAGAAAATGAAGATAGATCTCACCGAATCGGGTTTTCCTAATTACCTGGAATTTAGGTATCTCATCAACGATCTGGAATTAAAGAACGAGCATATCAGCCGATTGCCCGACCCAAAGGTGTTGAAAGATGAATTTCTGGAAACCCTGCTAAAACACAAGCAACCTATCCCAAAACGAAAGTTGGAACAGGCAGCGTCTATCGTCTATTATACATCGGTTGAGCGTAACTTTATCTTTCGGAAATTTGTTCAGGGGAAGATCATCACAATCGAAAATAATCCGGATGCACCGTATTTAGTAAGCTGGTCGTTTTACGATATCACTTTTAACAGGCCTTTCATCTGTTTTATGTACTTCGATCTGCACAAGACCGACCTTAAAGAATACACCCCTAAGATCTATGAAGTGCTCGAAGCCGTAGCCGATAGAAATATGAACCTGGACAACCTCGCGTATGCAATAGATAAGCGACTTCCGAGGGTCCTTCCGAAGAAATTCAGAAAAATAGACCTGGGACCACTACATAACGTATTTGCAAAAGATGAACTCACTATTACCCATGTGGTCCTGGAAGGAATTGTGAATAAGGTACTGGATCTTTCGGCCTACGCCTTATCCATATCTATAGAAGACCTTGTTTCCTCTGGTAAGATCACCGAAGGAAACATTTTCAACCGACAGCATTTACAGATATGGGATGCATACAAGCCCAAAAAATATTTACTTTGTTCGCACCGCCTGATGCAATTGTTTTATGACAAGATCCCGGGCGAGATCGACAAACTTGCCCAGGAACCAATAGAAATTCCGGCCTTAAAGATTTAATATGGAACACAACAGTACATTTCCCATAAAGAAAAGCGAACTGGACGCCCTGCGGGAAGAAGCCACTTCATACCTCAAAGGAGTCCAGTGGGACCAAAGTTATAAGGCCAGAAACCGCGATAAGGACAAGAAAGATGATAGCATATTATTGTATTTGTCCAAGGCCACCGGAAACAGTACCTCCGAGGTCACTTCGGTCTCCAGGTCCATCCTGGCACTAAAGAAAAAACTCCTCCCCGAGTCTGTCGCTATACCTATACAATTAAATCGGGCCCTGTATGCGGTACAAGAGGGCCTTACTATGGGTGTGTGGTTAAAAGACAGCTACGGGGATTCGTCTGGCCTCTCAAGTTTAAACGAACGCAAGGGCTCCCTGGATAATACACAGCGCAGGGAATTTGATAGCAAGCAGCAAACAGCAACGGCTTTTATGCTGTATGGCACGGCCTACCGTATCCTTTACGATCTGAAACCTGTCGCCTCAGACGATCTAAGCGTGATGAAGAACAAATTTGCAGGTATTCCCGAAATCTCCCTTATCTCACCCATTAAAGGTATTTCCTGTATGTTGTACTATTACGATAAATACCTAAATCATCCGGAGATCATCACTCGCGATGCCGATGTTGTCGATTTTACCGTTGTTTATTTTGAAGCTATAATAGCCGAAATACAGCTCCGGCTGGGCTCACTGGAATATACCGAAACCATCACCGACCGCACCTATAAACTGGAAAACAGTGATTTTGCTGTTTCCGGATGGGAGAATGTTTTTGAAGGGACCGCAAAAAGTGTCGAATTCAATAAAATACAATTTGAAGAGATCGTAGGAAACCGCGATGCCAAACATTTTGCGCGTAGACTAACCGAGCGATTGCTTAGTTACGACTTTAACGCAAAAAAGAACCCCTTCCAGGAGCTAGGAGGATTTATGCCCGTTTTTATGGGATATGGGATTCCGGGCACCGGAAAAAGTATGTTGATCGCCGCCATAGCAACCCGGTTGAAAGAACATTGTGACAATCTCGACATCCCTTTTCTATTTCATCCCATGCCAGACACACTCATCTCGACCTTTCAGGGAGGATCGGCCGAAAAAATGGTACAATGGATGAAGCCTTTGCAGGATCCTGGAAAACTCATCTTCGCACCTATCGATGACGCCGAAAACAATTTGCAGGAACGAACCGCTCAGGGAGTATCGGCCGGTGTGAAGGAAGTGATTGGTGTTTTCCTGCGATATACCGAAGGGGCCTACGCAGTTAATTACGGAAACAGCTCCATAGGACTTTTTACAAACCTACCCGAAATGTTGGATAAAGCTGTGATCTCCAGAGTTCAGGGGCGTTTTAAAATTGATGGTGCGCGTACACTTCCAGATTTTATAGACCAGGACTATCTGTGGTGGCGAAAAATTGAGAAGACCATGCCCGGGTTTGTGAATATGCAGGGACCGGATAAATACACCTACTTAAGTGAGCAGGGAATAGTGAAGAATCTGGGAGAGATCCTGGAAAAATCTGAAAAGCCCACCGAAGAGCGAGTATTGGCTATTTACGAGCAAGTGGAAGCCAAGCACAAGGAAACCGAACATATGTTCTATGCAGAATTATTTAAACGCATTCAGAAATCATTTCCTTTCTTTTCATCCAGGGATATCAGGAATATCCAAAGCGCTGTTTCGCTTCGGTTAACAGATTTCGATCTTCCTTCAGATTGGTTCGAGGATGCCGAAATTTATTTCAGAAAAGATTACGATACCAAATACGGTATGTTACAGGAACTTATGAAAGAAAATATGAAAGGCCTGAGCTTTTCAGACATCAGAAAGCAGGAAGTGGTTCGCTACCTGGATAACGTCGCTACAATTGCCGATACAGATTTTAAACGCAAAGTAGATCAACGCTTACATGAAATGAACGTGCAAACAGAAGCCAGAAGACGCTTCGAAGAAGATAATTAATGGATAAACTAAAAACAGCCGGCTTATTTGGACGGGACCTGATAAAAGTATCGGGATCCCTGGCCGAACGTTATAACGGCTGTTTGGCGATCCTGGGTATGGATCCTACACAACTCAAAACTTTTCATGTGGATGGCATGGGCTGGAGTCCGGAAATTGCAGAAGAGAAGGACAATCCATACTATCTCAATATTGGCGAGGCCAATTTGAACGCTATTATAATCTCCCCGGAACAGGAAGGAAAGCCAGTATATATGGCATTTCACAGTTTCGATCGTGATATTATGAGAACTGTTTTCACAGCCTACGCCAAAGAAATAAGGGATATCACCAAAGATGCCGCCATCTGTATCCATCTGGATCAACACATAGATACTTATTACGAACCTTTCGATCTGTTGCGTTATAAACAGATCACCGTAAGTTTCAGGATCCTGAACGACCTTGCTAAAAAGCAAAAAGAGCAACTACAGTTAGTGGAAGAGTTCAATAGCGGGAATAACTTCATAAATCGCGATATACATAACAAATTACTGGAATCTGCTAAAAAATACGGAGATCTTAGAGATAGGAAGCTGGAACTGGACCCCCTGCAATTAAAAGTAAGTACATTTTATACCAGGGCTTTTGGCGGAGTATTCGTGTTGCGTGATTTTATAAATGATATTATGGTTTTTGAGGATGAGGAGCTCTTTAAAAAAGCCATCAAAGATACTGTGCACGACGTCACTTTATTTCACATTAGCCATAATGAACTAACAGCCACCCTGGTGAATCATCTAATCGCCGAATTCGACATAAAGAGAGCTGCGAAATCCAAAAGATATGACCGTATAAAAAAACATTTGTTTGTTCAGGAATTAAAGGAATGTAAGCATCCGTTACGGGAAGTTCTGGACAGCCCGATGCTGTTTAAGAAATACCTCAACGAAATGGACGTCGACACCAAGAAACGCCTAATGAGTGTAGAATTATACAACCAACGAAAGATCGTTGAAAGAGATCTTAAAATAGATGATGTAGTAGATCCGGTCTACGAAAAGGCCCTTTTACAACCTCATTCATCCCTGGAAGAAGAGCATAAAGAACTTATATGGAAACTACTCACCAAGATCGTTCCGGCAGATCCGCTGCACTTATACTGGTATGATAAAGAACAATTTTACAAGACCTTTCTTAACTGGCCTGAAGGTTATCAGGACTGGGTAATAGACAGAATTCTAATCAATACTAAAAACCAAGCATCATGACACTCGAAATCATTGTATTTGTCATCGCTATTCTCTTCGGAATAATAATATACTGGCGGGAATCTAAAAGTAATAGACTCTATCGCTTCTTCAACCATATGATGCACTCCAGGGATTTACAAATGAAAGCCGACAATAGAAAAGGCTTTGTACACAAGCAGGTATTCTTGATGCGTCTTGTATGGATCACTCTCATATTTGTACTGGGAGCCGCCATCCTTAGTTTCGCTACGCCGATCAATGTGATTTTCTTCCAATATTTTGTATCGGCCATCGTGGGAACACTTATAGGAACTTATATTGCTTCTGCTTTTATCTTTACTTCGGAAGGGCTTAGAAAGGAAAACTTAAAGAAGAATTTCGACAAGGCGGTTGAAAAAGGTAAAGAATTTGTAGACGACCTTAGAGAGGAAGACGACCCCGTATCTCATAGTGAAGAAACTCCTGAAAACAAGAAGGATGCCGATGAGAAAAGTGCACGTGATCGACTTAGGGATAAAGGAATGATCAAATAGTGAACTATACAGTTTGAACATCGAATCATAATGTGTGGTTTCAACACCTTTCATCGATAATACATTAAAACGCAGGAAACATGATAAAGTCATATTGGAAAAGAGGCAAGAAGCAACGACGAATAGTTGTAATTGGTGGTATAATTTTAATCCTGCTATTGTTCTTCCTTCGGGATGACTATCAGCCGGCTCTGTTGTTTGTGAGAAAATATATTTTTATAATTCTTATCTGTGCGCTGTTCCTGGGCTTTACGATCACCAAATTTAGAAGTGCACCCAGTGCGGGAAGGCGATTACTTATTATGCTGGGGATCATAGCCTTTTTTGCCACCCTGTGGTTTTTTGGGGCCAAGATGCAGTTGTACGCCTATATGCAAACCTACAACGTCTTTAAAAACCTGGATAAAGTGGAGATCCACGAACTACCGCTAACCCGAAATGAGCGTATTCAACCATACAATAACATCGTGACCATGGCCTACGAGTCTATTGGGGAGACACAGGAAGTTTCACCACCGCAGTTAGTGCGCGTGGACAGCAGCAACCAGTGGACCATGGCGGTTCAGCCTTCCAAAGAATACACCTGGCAACGCATTAGCGATAATACCGAGGAGATCTTTGTGGTGGAAAGCACATCTCCTTTTCCGAGATTCTCCGGTGAGAACCGGGTCCCTGTGATATTCTCAATTGGCGAATCGCTCGCATTTAGCAGAAATACGTACAATGCGGTGGTACAGCGATTCAATATTTTTCAATTATTCACCATGGAACCCAGCGAGGTTTTCTATATGAAAAATGACGAAGGGAAATGGGTACAGGTGGTGAGTTTAATTAAATGGAAAGGATTTTTCTTTCCGTATCCTTCTTACGGTGGTGTTATGATCATTGATCCCGGAAAACACGACACCATGGATTATCTGGAACGCATCACCATAGGTAAAGGAACATACATCCCTCCGGATGAAATAAAAAATTATCCCTTCCTCACCAAACAAAACACCCTGGCCGAAAAAATATCAAGGCTCCAGGCTGAGTCACTGCAATTCTTAGGCGGTTTTACCGATCCCCTTCCCTGGAATATGGAGACTGCGGTGAAGATCCCGGATCTAAAAGACGATGAGAATATGCAACCCTTCGTAACCGATTTCAACTTCGATGGTATGGAAACCGATGCGTATAGCGGTCTATACCATTGGTTTGGCCTTGAACCGGTAGGAGAAGAACGAACCAGTCTCTCCTTTAGTGTTATGATACCAGCAGACGGAACCGATAAATTATACTACTATAACCACGCTGCTAAAAAAGAAGGATTGGCTGGGGTATCTGCCATGCCTTTAAAAGTTATAGAGTCGCGTAAAGAATACGATTGGAACGTTAACAAGCCCGTCGAATTCCGGCCTTTTGTGAAAGAGATCGGAGGAAGAAAGCGAATGTTCGTTTTCTGTACGATCGCTGCCAAACGAGATGATAGTAAGAAATTTGATGGCTCTGCCACACCCGATCTCGCCCTGGTAGACACCGAATACCGCGACGTGGTCTGGATCGACGCCAAGCACCCTTCTCAATGGGAATCGGCTATTCTCGAACAATTAGGAGAAACCTGGAAGGCTTCCGAAAATCTTTCAGACGAAGATATTTGGCCCAACAGGATCGAGATAGACCTTGATGAATTTAAACAGATGGATAGCCTTTCGGCTGGGAGCATTTCAGAAGAATTGATCGAAGCTGTTATGGACAGTATCAATAATTAAACGGAAGGCATAAAATAGACCTTCAGAAAAATAAAACTGAGATAAGCCCAGAGCAATGTGAAAATAAGATGCATGGCAGTTTCAAACACTTTGCCACGCCATAATTTCGTGGAATAAACAAAAAGTTGAATAAATAGTCGACACGTCCAGAAGATCCCGATTCCCAAACAAATCTTCTTGCCCAATGCTGTATGGACGAGTTCATAGGAGGAAGTAAAACACAGTAAACCCATTAGAAATACTGTAAGTGCGATGAAAAAGGTATGAACCCGCATCATCTGACTATTCATGAGACTGAGCACTTTCAATTCTTCCTTCCACCTAAAATAACGTGGAAACGGAATATGAATTAGCGCCAGCAGCATGAGTAACGTCCCGATGATCTTAAGGTGTAGTTCCATTACATTTTACAATAAAGGTTGAAATAAAAGGTGTGGTTTTGATCACTTTCTCAATTTTAAATCCGGCCTCTCTAAAGACTATCATCCAGTTTTTCTTGCTGAAAAAATGAAAAGCACCAATAGTATAAGCCAAAAAATTTGCGCCATCTCTTGGGTGTTCCACCACCACCACTCGTCCCATGGGCTTAATAACCCTTCGCACTTCCCTAAAAAATTCCAGTCGCTCCTGCTCCTTCCTTATCTCATGCGCACTTAAAATTAAAAAAACGAAATCGGCTACATGATCATCTAAAGGAATTTTAGATGTTGAGATGATCCTGGTACCAGGATATGGAGGATATGCCCTGCGCGCTCTTCTAATGGATGGTTCGGTATGCCTGGTTTCATTGTAGAAATCGAAAACCTCCATGTGTGCCTGGGGGTATTTTTGCGTTATGGTCTCACTGGACTCATCGAATCCGGCATTGATGTTAACTAAAGTGTCCCCGGGTTTTATTAAAAGTGTATCGAGCCAGGAGAGTTGGTAGAGATCTGAACGATCGTAAACCCAGTGTGAGATTAAAAGAGATATGGCTACGGGTAATGAGATTAGTACACAAATCCATGCCGCCAAAGATCCTCCCCAAAGTAATCGTAGAGTGACGAAGAGTAGGACGACTACGAGAAAATAAAAAATATAAAAATGCCGGTTGAACCGGATGATATTCCAAACGCCCTGGTATGGTTTCCTTATCCCTGCCATTGTTCTTTGATCCCTTTTTTCCAGTAATATGGTACATCTACGATCTGAAAGGCATTAGCAAGAACAACATCCTTTAATTTAAGGTCTTCGATAAATTTAAACCGATACTCCTGTACTTCCAAAGGTTGTGGCTTCCAGTTTTTTCGTACTCCTTCGATGATGAGTATTTCTTTTTTTTCTGAATTGTATGTAAATGTGAAAGGCAACGGACCCGCATATCTACGGGCTTCTTTCCAACTGGAAAATGGCGAACCTACGGGTAAGGATGCCTCCTCGTTTGAACCGTGGAATTTTGCTTCAAAATTAGATGCTTCGGAAGAAACCTTACTAAGCTTACCTTCCTCCTGAAAACGAATATCTGTAGTCTCATATTTATAATGAGTAAAGATATTTCCGAAGAGTTCCATTTTCTTCTTATTTGTTTCAGATTTCAAGATATACAAACCTCGCAGTCTTCTTCCTTTTAAATTTTTATATCGAACAAAAATGCGATAGCCTACTAGCTTGAAATCATTGCCTAACAACTTCGAGGTTCCTTTCGGCCTGAGATCTCTTGTGTCTACCATTGCCACAGCAATGAAACCACAAGTGTCTTTAAAAGTATCCAGACTAAGACATTCGGGAAGGAATCGCTCAAGTTCGGCTTTCGGGGCTGCAAATGTAAAGACCACCGATCTGTTAAAATAAGCTTCAACGGCAAAAGGATGGTCTTTTAATGAAGAAAATGCAGCCATTTAGGTTATACGTTTAGCGATGATGAATTCATTTATAAAAATGAGGAGTACAAAAATGAAGGCAAAGAGCAGATTCATACTACCCCAAAAGAGTAATTCGGGAACAATGAGGGTCTCAAGGATATTCATAAGTAAAACCACCACGATCTGCGTAGCAGCATTAAGTTTTGCCTTATAACCACTTAAAATCCAAAAGCCCATGATCACTTCGGCAAAACCGATGGCGTGCGTAAACTGTTGTGCATAATCGAAACCAAGTATCTTTGCTACTATAAATTCGTGACGCGGCACCAGGCCCAAAATCTTACAGTAAAATCCGTTTACAAACCAAACCAGGGCAAAGCTTATACGAAGAAACCGATATATTAGCGTTAGACCCACAAACTGCTATTAGAGGAAAAAGTTCCATACTAGTCCGAAGCGGATCACCGCATCCCGATAAGGATATCCGGGAGCCGAAAAGTGACTGTTGGTTGAGTTAAACAACTGGTTTACGTGTTCGTATTTAAAATAGATACGTGTTTGCTTGATCTTTGCATTAAAAAAGAGGTCCACCATAGGAAATCCGCCTATTTTCTCATCGTTCTGAACATAAAATTCGGCCAGAACAGGATCGTAGCCGTTCATATTGTATTCGGTAAAATATCTGAAGGTGATCCCGGTTTGAAGAAACAAAGCTTTCTTAAACCATTCGTCCTCATAATAGAGCGTATGTCGTGTCACTATTTCGGGAACATTAAATACCTCTTCACCCGAAACTGCCTGTTGGAACATTACTGTGTTCATTAAGGCGAATCGCCCATATCTAAATTCACGCTCTGCCTTGATCTTTAGATAATCCACCCGCTCACCAAACTGCTGGGGAGTTGGAGTGCTGTCATTGGCTTTTATAGTAAAATAGGTATAATCGTCTATTCCGGTATAGCTCACAGTGGCATCTAAAAGTTTCTCAGACTGCAACTCGAATTTCAACTCCTGGGTCTTTACATTGTCGAAATCGTTTTGCCAATTGTAGTTTACATAATCGCTCTGATACAATAGAAAGTTGAAATTGGGCGCTACCGAATGTATGGTGGCCGAAGCCCTCACCTTGTTTTCCTCATTGAATGCGAATTGCGCCGCAGCCGTGAGGTAATTTCCATCGAAATCACCCGAGATATTGATCTTTCCTCTTCCCGAAAGTTCGAAACCGCGATATTGTTTTTTATAACTAGCGCCAAATTGCACAAGATTCCCCTTAAGGCGGTTGGTGATTCTTCCATCTACCAGATCCAGAACCGTGTCATATCCGTAGTTATAATCTAAGTAGCCTATAGAAGCACTTAATTCTCCCAGTATGGAGTTCTCTAGCCGTGCATAGCCCTGAACATTAAAATCTTCCAGTTTTGTAGTTTTTATAAGATCTGTATCCTCATAGGATGCTCCAAATCCTGAATAGGGACTGTTCTGGCGATATTCGTAGAACTTATCCTCATAACTTATCACATTCCCGATATTCAGGATACTATAAGAAGTAGAATCTTTTCGCCTGATAAGCTCGTATTCATGATCGGCATAAAAACGGAGTCCTTCCAGTTTGTTTTCGGCATTCTCAAAATTAACATCGAGACGAGCCCGGTCGTCAAATTCGGGGTCGTCTGCCTTGAACAAAGCGAGTGAACTTTCGTTCAGGCCACCATTTTCTTCGTTCAACACGTCCTGAGCCGCTATATGTGCCCTGATCTTATAGCGTGCATTCTTGGTATTGTAGTTAGTGGTAAACCTGAAATTTCCCGTGCTTGTAAGCATTTGCTGATAATTCCCCAGAGATCGTATCCCTTTGTAAGCAATCGAAAAATTAAACTGTTCGCTGGTATTAACTGCGAGTAATGCATCCAGTTGCTGGCCCTGTTCGAAAGCGGTTCGGAAATACAATTCTGTGAAGGGGGTGGGTACCCGAAAATACTGCATATCCTCTATCTCGAAGTAATTAAAATGATGAGATTGCGCCACAAACAACGGCTTAAGATTGCTGTTGTTGAATGTATAGGCCAGGGAGTTGTAAGTTTGACCCACATTGGCAAAAGGCATCAATTCGAAATCATCCTTGCGGAGATAGTTAAACTTATAGTCCTTCGCTATGGTGAGTGAAGTATCTACTATCGTAGTATCACGATCTGCCGAAATAATCTTGTACAGGTCGATCGGGGGTTTACTTTTGGGGGTGTTGTCCGGTCCGCTTGGAAAACTTTGAGAGAACACTACTGTCTTACAGCAGAAAAAGAGAAAGATCAATAGCGTTTTGTTCATGAATACCTATCTTATCACACAAAGGTAAATTTTTAAACGAAAATAGTTACTTTTAATTTCAGTGTTAAAGCTTAAAATTCACACACAATTACTGGAATGCGGTACAGATGAAGCAGGCCGAGGTTGCCTGGCCGGACCTGTTACCGCAGCGGCAGTAATTTTACCCGACGATTTTGCGCATCCCGATCTTACAGACTCCAAGCAACTTTCAGAAAAAAAAAGAGAAGAACTTCGCCCGATCATTGAAGAACAGGCATTGGCATTTGCTGTGTCCCATGTGATGATGGAAGAAATCGACCAGGTGAACATCCTTAACGCGTCCATACTGGCCATGCATCGTTCAATCGAAAAGTTAAAGTTAGCTCCACAGTTCATAGCTATAGACGGAAACCGCTTTAAACCGTTCCATAAAATTCCTTATGAGTGTGTGGTGAAAGGCGACAGCAAATACTTGCACATTGCAGCAGCATCCATCCTGGCTAAAACATATAGAGATGAATATCTGGCCCAATTACACGAGGAATTTCCCGCATACAACTGGAAAAAGAATAAGGGCTATCCCACCGCCGAACATCGTGAAGCCATTAAAAAATATGGCCCTACCCCTTATCATAGAAAGAGTTTCAGACTGTTACCAGAACAACTGAGATTAAACTTTTAGATTGTTGAAAAGAAGTCGATAAAGATTTCAAAGCAGCTCTGTTAAAACTCCCTTTCATAACTATTTTTGTGTTGTGAAGTGGATTCAGTATTTACTATTAGGGCTAATGGCGTTCAGCCTGCTTATGGCCTGTGACCCGAAACAGGATACCCGGGCCGAACTTGAGGATTTCGTTCCCGATAATGCCTCGACAGTGCTATCTATAACTAATTATGAGATCCTTCGGAAAGACCTGCAACAAAACGCGGCCTTCAGAAGTTTAAAAAACAGCGAACTTTACAGACTTCTTTCGGGAGAACATGCTGCCTTAAAATTACTAAAACCTCGTTCGAGGTCCTTGCTTAGCATTCATCGCAACGACAATTCATTACCCGAATTTGCCTTTATTACGCGGCTGGATTCGGCAGTTTTTAAACTAGACTCGCTTCCCAATATAATTTCAGAAAAACTTAGCTACGGAAATACGACTCTGGAAAGGATACGCATCGAGGATCAAACAGTGTACAAGGCTATAAAAGATAGTGTTCTCCTGCTTTTTTCATCTCAGAAAATGTTGGAGGAGGTCTTATCCGGAAAGAATGCAGGTTATGACGGGGAGATTCCTATCGCAGGAGAAGCCGAATTGATCATCTCTAGGAACGCTCCCATGCTAAGCCTTCAGGATTCGGTAGATGTGCCCTTATCGAGCCATCAAATATTGAATGTAACTATAGCATCGGGGGGAATAACTGCATCCGGTGTAACCCTCAACAGGGATACCATCCCGCGGTTTATCGATATTTTTAAGGGACAGATTCCGCAGCAAAACACCATTGCTTCTGTTCATCCCGTGGATGCGGAATCTTCCGTAACTTTTACTTTTAAGCATCCCGATATCTTTTTGAATCGTCTTCGCGATCATAGAAAGGATAGCGTATCATCCCGCGCGGTCGCAATGTTTGAAACCATTACCGAAATAAGCGACATTAAATTTAAGGATGGCAATGCTATTGTGATGAGCAGTATCGATGCATCTTTAACCAATGAAGCTTTGGCTCCAATGCTGTCTGAAAACACCGTTTTCAGGGATGTTGAGATCTACGATTTTTCGAACTCGGATGTATTTATTGAAAACTTCAGGCCGCTTATCAATAATACATCACCAAAATATGCCTTCCAATTAGAGCATTATTTTGTTTTTTCCGAAAGTATGGCTACAGCCGAAAGGTTTATTATAGCCTTCAAGAGTAACAATGTTCTTGCAAATAGCCCCAATTACCAAAAATCTGTACGTGAACTTGCCAGTGCATCCTCTGTACTTCTAATGCATTTCAATAAAAATGTATACAAGGGTATTTCGAATGTGTTAGAAGAGACCCCCGATTATACAACAGTTGGGCCGGCCAGCTATCAATTGTCTGCTTTGCAATACAGTTACGACCGTAACTTTGCACATGTTAATTATGTTTGCCTCGAGGCCGGTAAAACCCGACAGATCACAGGCAGCGTAGCACAGGTATTTAGCACCAAACTAGAAGCAGATCTCCTTGGAGAAGCACAATTTTTTACCAATCACCGCACCGGCGGAAAGGATATTGTGGTGCAGGACATGGGTAATAAGCTACACCTTATTTCCTCGAACGGGAAAATATTGTGGAGCAAGGATCTTAGAGAACCCGTATTGGGAACGATCCACGAAATAGATATCCTTAGAAACGGAAAGAAACAACTTGCCTTCACTACTAAAAGTAAATTATACGTATTGGACCGAAATGGAAACAACGTGTCTCCTTTCCCGGTGAATTTTAAGGATGAGATCACTCAACCCTTGTCTGTTTTTGATTACGACAATAACAGGAAATACCGGTTTGCAATAGTTCAGGGAAGGGAACTTCTTCTTTATGACAGCAAGGGCAAGAATGTAAAAGGATTTAAATTCGAGGGTGCTACCTCAGATATAGTATTGCCGGCTCAGCATATACGGATGAGCAATAAGGATTATATCCTGGTGGCCGAAGAGAATGGTAAACTGAATATCCTGAGCCGCGTTGGAAAATCGAGGATAACCGTGAACAAACGATTTAAGTTCTCTAGCACGCCCATAGCCGAAGAAGGCTCTAAATTTGTTGTAATTACTTCAGAAAAAACCAAAGAATCCATTGCACAAAACGGTAGTGTTAGTTCACAAAAGCTTAATGTATCTACTAACTATTCGTTCCTTATCGACTATAAGACAAAGGTTACTTTAGATGATAACCTATTGCGTATTAATGGAAAATTGGTGGAACTGCCCTTCGGTATATACACGCAACCGAGGATATACAGGGCAAAGGGTGATAATTATATAACTGTTACCGAAACTCAGGAAAATAAGGTGTTTGTTTACCGTGCATCGGGTGAATTGATGACGGGCTTTCCTGTTTACGGAACTTCTGTTGCCGAAATTTCCAGCCCGGACCGATCTAAAACGATTCACCTACTCGTACGTGGCGAAACTAATGAAGTGATATTATACGAGCTTCAGTAAGACGGTCATGAGGTCGCATCACGACTGTCTTTTCTTGATGTTTTCATTTAATTCCTTATCTTTAAGTAACAAGTAGCCTCCTCATGCCACGAGTTGTACTAATTCTGTGTCTTATTCTAACGACCTTCCTTCAAGCACAGGATGCAACTACCTATATCAAAACAATTTCGGAAGAGGATTCCGTGACCATTAGTGGTTGGAGAATTAAGATGGCACAAAATATCAATCCCAATCCAGATAGTGCCTTCTACTATTCCCGTAAGATCAAAGAATTTACCCAACAAAAAAAGTACGGGCCGGGAGTGATCGATGCCGATTATCTCATTGGCCAGTGTTTTAAAAGACTACAGCAAAATGATTCGGCCATAGTGTATTTTAAACAAGCACTCGCGCTGGCAAAGACCATCGATTACCCTATTGGCGCCGCCAGGGCCTATAACAGCCTTTGTCGAACTTATTACCTAATGGGTATGATGGATGAATCTGTAGCCGCCTGCGAAAAGGCGATTGAAACTACAGAAGAATACGACGATCCTAATAATATGATCTTTGCAGACAGCCACACTGCCCTGGCTACAGCCTACGCCAGACAGAACAAACTGGACGAAGCCATTAAGAAGTTACTGGTGGTGGATTCGGTTCATAAGATCGAAGCTTTACGGCCCGATGTGATAGCGGCTGCCTATCAGAATTTAGGAAACATCTATCTTGACCTTGAGGATTACGATGCCTCCGAAACTTATTATTTGCGTGCCAACAACGAATTTGAAAAACTAGGAGGTAATGCCACCTATTACCTTAACACCACACACATTTACCTAGGCCAGGTGTACATGAAAAAAAACCAGCTTTCGAAGGCCGACAGCCTGTTAACGCTGAGTTACAACTTCTTTTCGGCCATTAAGGACGAACGCACCGTGGGTGAGATCAGCACATATTTAGGTCAATTGAAAGTTAAACAGAAGCAGCTCGATAAGGCTGAATCATTTTTTAATGAAGGATTTTCTATTCACAAACGGAATAACCGCACTTATGAGGCCTCCCTCAACGCCATCGAACTGGCAAAGCTCGCCTTAGATCAAGGTAGAACCTCTAAAGCCCTGGGCTATTTAGATGAAGCCGAAACCTTAAATAGTTCAACCAGGAATAGCCAGGTTGCCCAAGAGACTTACGAGCTGTTTTCAAGATCTTATGCACAGCGTAATGATTATAAGAAAGCTTTCGAATACAAGAACCGCGCAACTGCGATCAAGGATTCGCTGATGGACATTCAGAGCTCCGAAAAGATCCGGGAGATCGAAGCGATCTATCAAACCGAAAGCAGGGATCGTGAAATTGCCCTACTAACTTCGCAGAATGAGTTGGTAGAGGAACAGAAGAAGAATCAGCGAAATGTTTTATTAGGCGGGATCGCACTTATGGGGCTCGCTGGATTGTTTTTATTCTTTCAGTATAGAAACCGGATGAAGACCAATAAGAAACTCAAGGAACTCGATAAGGCGAAGTCCACCTTCTTTGCCAATATTTCTCATGAGTTCCGAACCCCCCTAACCTTGATAAAAGGTCCGGTAGAGGATCAGTTACTTTCAGAATCATTGTCTAAGAATGATCGTAAAAACCTTCTTATCGCCAGGGCCAATACGCAACGTCTTGAATCTCTGGTAGAGCAATTGCTGGCCTTATCGAAACTGGAAAGCGGGAATATGAGATTAAAGGTCCAACCCGGTAATTTATCTAATTTCATTGCCGCCCAGGCGGAGGCTTTCTCATTTAGCAGTAAAGAAAAGAATCTTACTATGAAAGTCTCATTGAATAAGGATGATCGATCGATGGATTGGTTTGACCGCGACGCCATGGAAAAGGTACTTTTTAATTTATTGGGCAACGCCATAAAATATACCCATGAAGGGGGCAATGTAAAAATTGAAGGAGGAAGGGACGGCGACGATTTTGTTTTTAGTGTTTCTAATTCCGGAAATTATTTATCCTCCGGGCAAAAGGATAAAATATTTGAACGATTCTATCAGTCCGATCCTCAAAATCCCGGCACCGGTATTGGTCTGGCGCTTACAAAAGAACTTGTGGAGCTTCATAAAGGAAGTATTTCGGTAGAGAGTTCGGAGAAGGACGGGACGAAATTCAATGTACAACTTCCAGTGGTGAAGATGGCATTCTCTCCCGAAGAGATCCTTTCAGAAGAGCTTCAGAAAAGCGATACAGCAGATACAATATTGGATGAAAGTATTGCTGAACAACAATTGGCTATTCCCGAAGATGCTCCCATCCTACTAATCGCCGATGATAATACGGAAATTCGAAATTACGTGTCCTCGATTTTCGAATCTACCTACCAGATACAAATGGCTACCAATGGAAATGAAGGCCTGGCTATGGCTTCAGAAACCATTCCAGACATCGTAATAAGTGATGTGATGATGCCGCATCTGGATGGGTTCGAATTCACAGAAAAGTTAAAGGAGAACGAAATTACTTCGCATATTCCGGTGGTTTTGCTAACGGCAAAATCTGATGACGAAGACAAACTCCAAGGAGTTCACAGTGGTGCCGATGCTTATGTTATCAAGCCATTTAATGCACAATTGTTAAAGGCTACTGTTTCCAATTTACTTGAAAACAGACGAAAATTACAATCGCGCTTTGCACAAGAAGTTGTGATACGGCCCAAGGAAATTGCTATTTCCTCGGCCGATGAACAATTCCTGGAAAGGCTGCAGAAGGTTATGGACGAACATCTCACAGATCCGGAGTTTAGCGCAGAGTTATTTAGCAGGGAAATGGGGGTGAGCCGCATGCAGTTACACCGAAAATTAAAAGCGATCACGGGACAATCCACCAGTGAATTTTTAAGATCACAGCGATTAAAATTAGCACTAAGTCTTTTAAAGGAGAATAAAGCCACGATTTCGGAAATAGGATATACGGTTGGATTCAATGACCCTTCGTATTTCACTAAGTGCTTTAAACAGGAATTCGGGACCTCCCCATCCGATTATTTCGCTACATAGAACTACCCGATTGATCGACACATTAGCCGATAGCCCTTTAATTAAGGGCGTGTTACATATATTATAGCAATGGTTACAATGCTCCAATAGAACGATAGGCTTCTCACCTACTTTTGAAATGTAAAATCGATTCCCCCATGAAAAAAAAGCGTAACGTTTATGCCGGGAAAGTTGAGTTGGAACCCTTTACTCAAATCTACCTCAATATAAACCATCTCGCAGAAGGCATATACACTTTGAAGATTACGCACAAGAATAAAGTTATAAAACAAACAACCTTTAAAAAATAACAAACAATAAAAAACAGAAATCATGAAAACAGCTAAGTATTTCCTAATGTTTTTCTTCCTGTTTCTGGGAACCCAGGCAGACGCACAGATCTTTAAAAAACTTTCTAAAAGAGCCGAAAGAGCAGCAGAGCGAACTGTAGAACGCCGGGTAGAAAGAGAAACCAGAAAATCTACAGACCGAGTGCTTGATAGTGTTATTGATGCGCCGAAAAAAGAAAAGCAGCGTAAGCGAAAATCGAAAAAAGACGATGATGCCGTAATCGATTCTACCAACGACAGCATTCCTAAGCCTAAACACAGGATAAGTTCTTGAAAAACTATGAGTAATTTATTTCATCGCATTGATACTACCCATGAACTCTGGGCTAACTACCAGGACTATACTCCGGATAAGAATATCATTCAAAAACGTCTAGAGTAAAATTAGGGTTATGAACTTTAAAAGAACAGATTAAGATGAGAATAGCAATTATTTTATGCATACTCTGTAGCTGGTTAATCTCCTGCAAGGATTCTGAAGCGAAAGGCAAAACAGCAGAAGTTGATACGGAAGAGCAAGCCGGGATCGAAGAGCAGCCGGAGATCGCATTTGAGGTTCCTGAAGTGACGGAAGAAGATATTATAGAGGAGAGCAATGAAGAAACCAGATCGAAATCCGTATTCGATACAGGCGAGAACAGGGTTTATATTAAAAAGGAAGACCTTGATAAAACCGAATTAGCCTCCCTGCAACAACTTATGGAGGGTGATCCGGAGCTGAAAGAAAAAGCGCTGATCAAGGACAACGGAGATGAGTTCGAACTCAACCTTCCAGCTTTGAAGGTTCATTTGTCCAACGGACACCAATCCTATAAGCCCATGCGGGACCTGCTAGAGCAAAATATTTCGCCGGCTTCCGTTTCCATGGGATACGAAATTGACGGACGAGAAAGGATACGGGCATATACAAACAATGCTACCGGTGGCTTTTTAGAGGATATGACCGAACATTATATGTATCGGGGAGGACGAACAGGAAAGACAGCACTTAGAAGGTTAGGTGTGGCTTCAGATGATAATGTAGTGCCTATTTTATTGAATTATTTTGAAGTTTCTGAAGCCGAACTACAGATGCTAAAGGATTTTCCGAATACCGAAAATCATCCCAATTCGGCTGCCGCCAAACGAGCCTTGAATTTTGAGATCCCGAAGGATGTTTCAGAATATCTGAAAGACCCTAAATGCTCCGAAGGATTTAAGTACACTATCGATTATTTCAAAAAAAGGCAAGGCAAGGCTGCCGCGAAATTTATGCAGAAAGCTAACAAGGCCAGGGAAGAGTTTTACCAGTTGAATCCCGGGTGGTACGGTGAAGAGGAAGATATTGGGATCACCTACATCGATTCCAGGAGAAAATACATCTACCTGCCTTTTGGGGAACTTTCGTTTGCCGATGTAGTGATCTCTCATGATACCGGAGACGGCGGAGCAAATTCTGAAGGAGTTTTAGGGGAACCCGATATGGCTCTCGAAAATTTCAGATTACAGGATCCAAGAATTGGAAACCTGGGATTAAATGGGGTGCTCACTCTCGAGTTTACCAATAACGCATTGACCGATGTGAATGGCCCAGACCTATATGTATTTGAAATGGGCAAGATAGAGCCAACCCGCCTCGAAATATCCAAAGATGGGGTGAATTGGCTCGACATTGGACAGATTGAGGGGGGAACTGCCATGGTAGACCTTGCCGGTTACGTGAAACCGGGCGAGACTTATAATTATGTTCGTTTAACCGATCTGGATACCTTTAGTACAGTCCCAGGGGCAGATGTAGACGCCGTGGCGGCTATTGGTGGTGCCTTACGCCTCAATATTGATAGCGCGGTATTGTTCGATACAGGAGAATATGAGTTGAAGGGAAGTGCGACTTCAGAACTGGAACGATTGCTTGATGCCATAAAGGAAATCCCGGAAGGAACGATCATTGTTGAAGGTCATACAGACAACGTGGGATCTCCACAAAGTAATTTGATTCTTTCTAAAAACAGAGCTCAGGAAGTTGCCGGATATCTAAAAGAAAATTTGTCGAATACGTATAAATACACAATAAAGGGCTTGGGAGAATCTCAACCGATGGCACCTAACGATACCGATGAGAACAAACAGAAGAACAGACGCGTAGAGATACTGGTTTTGCCTTCGAATAAACTTTAAATTGAAAAGAACTTATGAAAATAAAACCAATATTATATCTTATCATAATTAGTGTGATCGCTAGTAATTGCGCAACCACAATTCCGGCAAGAGATACGGTAGATCCTTCCTTTGTTTTTAAAATTACCGGCGACGGACTTAACGAAAACATCACACCTACTTTCGATTTCGACAATAAGGCTTTGTATCTTCGAAGAGGGGCCATGTATAACGTTATACTCACCGTGACGGACAGGGGTGGACTTCAAAATGCCAGCTGGGAGTTACCCGGATCGCATATTCTTCGATTATTGGATAGAAGCGGATGGTTAGTAGCAAATTCGGGGGATCCATATAGAGATAAATACGAGTTCACCGGATTTAGAGATACCCCTGTAAATGGTAGTACGTTAACGGTAAGAAGGATGGAAGCGATCGGTGGGCCACCAAGTGGAGAGATCATTAATTATGAATTTGTGTTTAGCGGCACCGATTTTCACGATAATACAATTGATAAGACATTAATAATTAGAATCACCAACGAAGCATCCAGAATTGGATCAAGAGATTAAAACCTAAAAATTAAAGACAATGAAAAAAACACTTATTACACTAGTAGCGATTTGCTTAACGATTTTCTTTGCCAGGGCACAGTCCGACTGCAGCAAATTCTATCCTTTTAAAGAAGGTGCAAAAACTCAATTGACAATGTATAATGCCAAGGGGAAAACCCAAGGCATGGTAGAATATCATATTCATGATATCAGCACCAATGGAGATGCTACCATCGCCAATATGAGTATGACGCTTACAGATCACAAGGGAAATGAGATGAAAGGAACAGAATACGAAGCAACTTGTAAGAACGGGGTAGTATCCATAGATTTCAAATCCCTAATGAACCCAAGTTTAATGGCGGCTTATGGTGACCAAATGGATTATGAAGTAACGGGTACAAACCTCGATCTGCCTAATGATCTCACGGTAGGACAATCACTTCCCGATGCCGAGATCATCGTTACTATGTCCATGTCCGGCATGAATTTTAATATGAGTACGCTTATTACAGATCGCGAAGTTCTGGGCATTGAAAGTGTCACCACCCCTGCAGGGACTTTCGATTGTTACATAATTACTCAATCGATGCATATTAAATCTATGGCGGCCAATCAAAAACGAACTACCAAGCAATGGATTGCCGAAGGAGTAGGTGTTGTTAAATCTGAAGACTATAACAAGAAGGGCAAGCTGGATGGCACCAGCGTGCTTACATCTTTTACCAAGTGATTACTTGTTGTAAATAATGAAACATTCAACCGCGGTATCTTCCGCGGTTTTGTTTTATTGTTAGGGATTGTAATTATTGGATCTTGATATCGGCCTTCTCAACGAATTTCGCCTCGAACAACTGTTTGAAATGCTTGAGAAGTTTTCCTTTTACCTCATCCATGGAAACTTCCGGTTTGCCCAATTCTACGTTAAGAGAAGTAACCGCCTTCCCTTTTATACCACAGGGGATCATATGATCGAAATACCCGAGGTTCGCATTTACATTGAACGCAAATCCGTGCATGGTTACCCAGCGGCTTGCCCGAACTCCCATGGCGCAGATCTTTCGGGCAAATGGTGTCCCTACATCCAGCCACACGCCTGTTTCTCCAGATGAACGTTCGGCTTTTAAATTGTACTCGGCCAAGGTTCGGATAATGATCTCTTCTAAAAACCGAAGGTATTTATGTATATCGGTGAAGAAATTCTCCAGGTCCAATATTGGATATCCCACGATCTGCCCAGGGCCGTGATAAGTAATATCACCTCCACGATTGATCTTGTAAAAGCTAGCTTCTATTTCTGCTAATTTTTCTTCGGCTATTAGAAGATTTCCTAAATCGCCACTTTTACCAAGCGTATACACATGGGGGTGCTCAACGAAAAGGAAGTAATTGGGCGTTTCCAAACCGGCATCTTCGCGTCGGTTCTTTATTTTTATATCGAGGATCTCCCGAAACAATTCTTCCTGATAGTCCCAGGTCTCCTTGTAATCTTTTAAACCAAGATCTTGTACGATAACTTCCTTATTCATTTCTAATTCTCTAATTCAACTTCAAGATCTAGCACATCCGGGTTCTTAAAATAATCGAGGAAATTTCGTTCCAGTTCTATGGTTTTACCATCCAGTGAGTATGTGGCGTCTTCTGCCGAAGCCTTTTTGATGCGCCTGGGAAAGGTGTATTTTATTTTGTATTTCATCGAGCTCATGAAAGACTCCGCTTGTTTTAAACTGTCGAGCTGAGACTTGTGGCGTTCTTCGTCCTTTATAAAGGCATCTCTTTTAAAAACACCTTTTTTAAAGGTATATGAAACTCCCAGCAGTTCAGATTCCGGACTGTCATCGTCTGCGCCCGCACTTTTATTACCCGGAAGTAGGCTTTCTGTTTGTTCGAAGCCCTGCATTAAGTTATTGGCTTCTGAAACGTCTTTAAAGTCTGAAAAAACATCCACGATCAGCTTATTTTCCTTAGGATCGGATACCATGTGGATCTTGTAGTTTTCTATGGATTTCAGTCGTTTTTGTTCTGCTTTCGAAAGTTTTGAAATACTATCCTTCTTCTCCTCGAAGATCTCTTTCAGGGAAACGATAGTGTCTTGTTTTGTAAAAGTAGAATCCTGAGACATTTCGCCTCCAAATGCCATCATCTCGCTAAGATCCATGCTAAGTGACATCCTTCCTGTTCCGTCCTCGTTCAATACAAGGGTTTCATTGAATTGGCAGCTTACAAGTGAAAAAGCTACCAGGATTAAAACCAAAATTTGTTTCATAATACAGCCATTTTATCCTGTAATTTCTTATGAACAAAGATACCGAAAGATTACGGTTCTATCACAATGTTAATATATCTGTTGTGCATGCATGCAATTAAATTTAATAGTATCTTGGTTATGAAATCTAATCTTCATGAACTATGATATTACCAATATGAAAAAAGTACTCTTCTCATTGATTACTTGTATTTTCATTCTCTCATGCGGCCCCTCTCAACCCGAACCAGATTCTCCCCCTAATATTCTCTTTATCGAAGTAGACGACCTCACGGCCAAATATCTTGGGATACACGGGGCAAAGATTGCACGAACTCCCAATATTGATAGTCTTGCTCATTCCGGGGTAATTTTTAAGAATGCCATGGCACAAGGGGTGATGTGTACCCCATCCAGAAATTCTCTCATCACTGGAAAATATCCCCATGAACTTGGACTTTACGAAAATCTGGACTTGAAATCCTTACCAAAAGATATATGGGCTTTTCCCATGACACTCCAACAGCATGGTTATACCAATTTCTGGGTTGGTAAGAATCATCTCATTCCCTACGGAGAAGGACTACAACCGGAAAATGTGATCGACTTGAGGAATAAGGCAATTCAATGCAATATGGGGTTCGATTCTGTGTATCAGTCCTATGGCAGATCCATGGTAATCGAAATGGCGAAACAACAATTTGAAACTATGGGTTGCTGGGAGGAAGGCAGAGAGTCTTATGGTGATTTTCTATTTAAGAACGGACTGCTGGAGAAATTTATGGAGGAGGGCGGCGGCAAACCCACTACCCTGGACCCGGAAACCGAAAGCATGGATGGTCATTTCACCACTTATGCTATGAATAAATTGAGTGAATATAGCGAAGAAGGGCCTTTCTTTATGTGGCTAAACTACTCCGGCCCACACGGTCCGTTCAATGTTCAGGAAGAATACGGCAGGGGGTTATATAATAATCAGATGCCCCCCATTATAGATCCTGCCGAAGCGAACTACGAACTTCCTGAAGGCTTAAGAATGTACCCAAACAATATCTACAACGATTACACCACCATGGGATATCGCAGGAAATATGTAGCCGCAATTTCGTATGTGGATTCCCAAATTGGCAGACTACTGGATTTTATTGAAAACTCCCGATATAAAGACAACACCGTCATCGTTTTCTTTTCAGATCACGGGATCATGACAGGCGATCATGGTTTAATAGGTAAGAATACCCTCTTTAAAGAAGTGCTTGATGCCTCTCTGATCATTTCATATCCAAAGAAGTTTGAACCAAAGTTAGACTATACCCCGGTAGAGCTTATCGACTTAGTGAAAACCACCCTGGACATAGCACAGGTTGAGGATAGTACGATCCGTTCTATAAAAAACGGTCACAGTTTATTACCACTGCTGGATTGTAAAGATAAATTTGAAGGAGACAGGCTGGCTTTTAGTGAAATGCGTGAGTTCAAGGCAGTTTTCGACGGGGTATATAAATATATTCATCATGAAGAGACTCCCCTTCTTTTCAATCTTGAAAAGAACCCAAATGAGACGGAGAATTGGCTGGAACGAAATCCCGAAAAAGCGGCCGAACTAAAAAAAGAGATTGAAGATTGGCTATCCCGATAACAAAAGATCGTTTTTTACAAGATTTAATTAACGATTGGGATTATTTAGAATAATAAGCGCTGCAATTACACCGGGTATCCATCCGCAGACAGTTAAAATAAGTACGATCAAGACGGAGCCACAACCCTTATCGATCACAGCCAGGGGCGGAAATAAAATAGACAACAATACCCTCCAAATACTCATAAGCACGAAATTACAATTTATAGCATTCTATTAGAGCAGCTTTTAAGACATTTGTTACAATGTTGAATAACTCAATATCGCTCGTTATATTTACAAAAAATTATTTATGAGATCTCAAATTTTTCTTTTCCTAATTTTAATCACCACCCTAACGGGATGTAAAGACAACCAGGCCCTAGTAGAGGTGGCCGAAGAAGTAATTCCCAATGAAACCGAAGATAAACTTTTGGGAAAGATCAATAAAGATGAACTTATGAAACCTGTCTTTGCAGAATGGTTTCAACCGGCTTATGAGGACTATCAGGTAAATACAGAGCTTGTCGAATCTTACAAGGACCGCCTAAAAGAATACGAGATAGAAGTGTTTATGGGCACCTGGTGTGAGGACAGTCAGCGCGAGATTCCTACCCTTTATAAAATCCTTGAGGCAGCAGATTACCCAATGGAACAACTCACTATCGTAGCCATAGACGATGAGATAGAAAACTATAAACGTAGCCCAGGTGGAGAAGAAGGAGGCCGGAACATACATCACGTTCCCACTATCATTCTAAAGAAAAATGGAAACGAAGTAAACAGGATCATCGAATATCCGGTGCGTACGCTGGAAGAGGATCTGCAGCTTATCCTCAATGGAGGATATACACCCTACTACTTTGCAGCAGACATGGTTCATGCCAGATTGAACGAAATGGGTCTTGAAAACTTTAAAGCAGATCTTGACAAACTTGCGGTCGAATTTACCGGGAAGACACGAGATGTGTACGAATTAAATACTTATGCCAAAACCATTTTCCGCCAGGGTAAAAAAGAAGAAGGTATCCAGGTGGCTACCTTAAATACGATGATCTATCCTAATAACCCTAATGCCTATGCCGGACTTGGCTCGAGGTATATGGATATGGAACAATATGAGGAAGCAGCGAAATATTTTGGGAAGGCGGTAGCCATGGCTCCGGATGATAGTGAATTTAAAGGTTATCTGGAAGAAGCACAGGCCAAACTATAATCTCAAAATGAACGCATATAGAACTGCTATACTATTATTTTGTCTGCTGATAAGCCCTCTGGTACATGCGCAGTACGAATTTAGTGGGTATGTAGATGGCAGTATGATCGATGGTGAGGTTTACCTTTCTTTAGTTGAAGATTACAGGAAGATCTCCGGGGTATATAACGAGCAGATCATTGCCAGAATTAAGCCAGATTCTACCGGATTTTTCAGTTTTACGGGAAACAATCTACCAGAAGAAAACCGAATGTATCGTATACATGTGGATACTTGTCCCGACGGAGAATACAATCTTTCTCATGTAAGTGGCCATTGTGCCAATAGTAAGGAGGTGGTGTTCGTTGCCAACAATTCGCTTACATTGTCCTTACCCGTTACTTTCGAAAATGAGATGTTTTGTAAAATTGTTTCTGAAGATGAACGGTCCAATTCTTTTCTGAAGATCGATTCGCTTAAGAACGACATGCGCTTTGCCTTTAGCACCTATCGCAGTGAAGCCAACAGGAAGATCAATACACGCAAATGGTTTAGTATCCTGCAACAATACGGCGAACAACTCAACGAACCCCTGGCCGAACTATATATTTACAGTTTCCTGAGTGACCGGGGCAGTGATCTCCATACCTATTACCTGGAGGATCTAAAAAATAACAGCTACTATACCGAATTATTAACCCGATTAAAAACATCGTATCCGCAAACCTCCTACACTCAGCAATACGAGGCAGAACTTAAAGCAGACCAATTTTTGGTACAAACGGCCAGCGAGGCCAAATTACCCTGGTGGGTTTACCTCGCATCCGGTATCGCTTTGATCTCGGTATTGGGAAATTTTTATTTCTTCGGAAAATGGAAAAAAGTTAAAAATGCCATCCCCGATGCCGGAAAGGTGTTGTCTAATCAGGAACAAAAGGTCCTGGAGCTTATTCTGGCCGATAAAACCAACAAAGAGATCGCCAGTGAAATGTTTGTAAGTGTGAGTACGGTTAAGACTCATATCAACAACCTGTATAAGAAACTGAAGGTTAGTTCGCGCGATGAGGTAAAGACGCTCTATGCTTCTTAAATAAAAATTCAACCGGGGGGCTAGTCCCTATTTCAAACCTTTTTCATTTCGTTTTCTTCGGAAGCATGGTCATCTTCGTTTCATCATTCAAAAAACGAACTACCATGAAAACCAAACTATTCCTATTACTCCTTTGTTTATCCCTTTCAGCCGTCCAGGCCCAACCCATTAACAAAGAAATTATTTCCGAAGACAACGTTCCTAAACTTTTAGGAAAGATCAACCAAGAAGGGCTAAGTGCCAACAGCTACGGAAAATGGTTTCAGAAGAATTATACCGCATACACCCCAGACCCCGCCATCATCGATCTAATAAAAACCGATCTGAAAAATTATACGATCGAATTATTTATGGGCACCTGGTGCGGAGATAGTAAACGAGAGGTCCCAAGATTTTACAAGGTGTTGGAAGCAGCCGAATTTCCGATGGAACGATTAACGGCTATTGCGGTAGACCGGGACAAAGGTACATACAAACAAAGTCCGGGTGGAGAACAACTTGGAAAGAATATACACCGGGTACCTACTTTCATTTTTTATCTGAATGGTAAAGAAGTGAACAGAATTACCGAACGCCCAATTAAAAGTCTGGAAGCCGATATACTGGCTATACAGAAGGGAAATTATACCCCGGGTTATCATGGCGTAACCATGGTGAATGAATTCTTAACCGAACATGGAGCTGAAAAACTTATCAAAAGATCGAAGAAAATAGTACCCGAATTAAACCTGGTTGTGAAGAACAGGTACGAGTTGAATACCTACGCCACTGTACTATTCTATGCCGGAAAAAAGGAAGAAGCCATCTCGGTCTATACCCTCAATACACTGTTATTTCCCGAAGAACCCGGTACATATTTAAGTTTAGCCAACACCCTGGGGATCATGGAACGCTATTCAGAATCCATTCGATATTATGAAAAAACCCTGGGTGTGGACCCGGAGAATGAAGAAGCTGCCACCTCTATGGCTTATATTAAATCTAAAATTTCCCACTAACACCGGGTTTTTCTGAAAGTTATAACACTTAGTTTTTTGAATTAAGTTAATTTTGTGCCGTCTGCCAGACAGGCGGCAATTCAAAATGTAGTGTACCTATGCAACTTTCAGAACTGGAGCTGATACGACGGGAAAAATTGTCCCAATTACGAAATTTAGGCATTGAGCCCTATCCGGCGGCCTTATACCCTGTAGATAGCACCTCGGGTAAGATTAAACAAAATTTTGAAGAAGGAAAGAAAGTAAATATTGCCGGCCGACTCATGTCGCGCCGAATCCAGGGAAAAGCGTCTTTCGCCGAATTACAGGATGCCGAGGGCCGTATACAGGTATATTTCAACCGGGATGAGATCTGTCCCGGGGAAGATAAGACCCACTACAATGAAGTTTATAAGAAACTACTCGATATAGGAGATTTTATTGGGGTAGAAGGAGAATTGTTCACTACCCAGGTAGGCGAAAAGACCGTGATGGTTAAAAATTTCACACTTCTGTCTAAAGCCTTGAAACCGCTACCTCAGCCCAGGGTGGATTCGGAAGGGAATGTACACGACGCCTTTACAGACCCAGAGCAGCGGTACCGACAGCGATATGCAGATCTGGTTGTGAATCCTCATGTGAAGGAGGTTTTCGTTAAAAGGACCAAACTCTTCAACGCCATGCGGGAGTTCTTTAATGCCCGAGGGTATTTTGAAGTGGAAACTCCAATTTTACAACCCATCCCGGGAGGTGCAGCAGCACGGCCGTTCGTTACCCATCACAACACGCTGGATATGCCATTATATCTGCGTATAGCAAACGAATTATACCTAAAGAGACTCATTGTTGGCGGGTTCGACGGGGTGTACGAATTCTCCAAGAATTTCCGAAATGAAGGAATGGACCGCACCCACAATCCGGAGTTTACAGCCATGGAAATCTACGTGGCTTACAAAGATTATAACTGGATGATGGAATTTTGTGAGCAGCTTCTGGAATTTTGCGCCAAAGCTGTTAACAACACTACCACGGCAACTTTCGGGGATCATACCATCGATTTCAAGGCCCCTTACCCCAGGGTGACTATGACCGATGCTATTAAACAGTTTACAGGTTTCGATATCACAGATAAAACAGAAGCCGAATTAAGAGCTGCAGCCCTTGAAATGGGTGTAGAGGTAGATGATTCGATGGGGAAAGGAAAGTTGATCGACGAGATCTTCGGGGAGAAGTGTGAAGGAAATTTTATACAACCAACCTTTATTACAGACTATCCCAAGGAAATGAGTCCGTTATGCAAAGAACACCGTGACAACCCTGAGCTTACCGAACGATTCGAATTGATGGTTTGCGGAAAGGAAGTAGCAAATGCTTACAGTGAGCTTAACGACCCTATAGATCAACGCGAACGATTTGAAGCACAACTGAAACTAGCCGATCGGGGTGATGATGAGGCGATGTTCATCGATAACGATTTTATAAGAGCCCTGGAATACGGTATGCCCCCAACCAGTGGAATGGGAATTGGTATGGACAGATTGATCATGTTCCTTACTAATAATGCCTCCATACAGGAAGTTCTTTTCTTCCCTCAAATGAAACCTGAGAAGAAACAGGTGGCACTTTCTGAAGATGAAAAGCAGGTATTAGAATACTTAAAGGACCACACTCCTATTTTCCTGGTAGAATTAAAAGCACAGTCTGGCCTGTCTAACAAGAAGTGGGACAAAACCATTAAACATCTTACCAAAAACAACCTGGCCAAAGTCGAAAAGACAGACGACGGGTTGTTTGTACACGCAGTCTAGACGGTACAATTTTTAAAAAATAGTTAAATTTTGGTACTATATTTGATATATCAATTATATTTATATCAAATTAATTATTTATGAAGTTAGTTCTTCCTTCGAAAACCATTTTTCACGCTATTGAAAGTACGATCAAGGAATACCGCAAATTTGCCCAGAAAAATATTTCCGAAGCCATAGAAGACATGACGATCGATCAGGGGCTAGTACTTATTTTTTTAGATGAATACCCGGATATGACGCAAAAAGAGATCGCCGAGTTGGTCTTTAAGGACAATGCTTCCATGACCCGTATGATCAATACAATGGTTAAAAAAAAATACCTGAAAAGGTCGATGCACGCAGAGGACAGACGCAGATTCAATATAGAGATCACTCCAAAAGGAAAGGAAGTTCTAAAAATACTTCCACCCATTATTCAGAACAACAGAAATTCATCATTACACGGAATATCAAAAAACGAACAAAAGCAATTGGAAACCATCTTAAAAAAGATTCGTGCCAATTGCACAAACAATTAAGATCATGAAAATTTACAACAGCATCACACTAGCCATTGTGGCCCTACTCCTGTTATTTACTACAAAGTTAAAAGCCCAGGAGCAAACATTAACGATCAATGAACAACAAATGGTTATTGATTCGATTGAAAAAAAATTAAACGCCAACTATGTATTTCCAGAGGTTGCGGCCAAGATGGCCGCAAGTATCAAAGACAAACTGGCAAAAGGCGATTATAAGTCGATAAAAGATCCCCGGCAGTTTGCCTCTACACTAACTACCGACCTCCAGGCGGTGAGTAAGGATAAACACCTTCGGGTATCATTTGCACCAGAGCAAATAGCAGAGCAACAACAAACTGTTACTCCCGAAGACAGCATTGCTTTTTTAAACAGGTATATCAACAGCATGAAACGCGATAACTTTGGGTTTAAGGAACTAAAGATCATGAGCGGCAATATTGGTTATCTCGATCTTCGTAGTTTTTCGAATGTAGAATTCGCCGGTCCCACTGCTGTAGCCGCTATGAATTTTTTAAGCAACAGCGACGCGATTATAATCGATCTTAGGAAGAACGGTGGTGGAAGTCCACAGATGATCCAACTTATTTCAAGTTATTTATTCGACAGCGAACCGGTGCATCTCAATAATTTCTATTGGCGCCCGGCCGATTCCAATACACAAACATGGACACTCCCACATGTGAGCGGAACCCGAAGTGCAAAAACCCCAGTTTTTGTTTTAACTAGCGGAGGCACTTTTTCGGCTGCGGAAGAGTTTAGTTATAATCTTAAAAACCTGAAACGTGCCACCTTAATTGGCGAAACAACTGGTGGTGGGGCACATCCAGGGGGCACCGATATCCTCACCGACCGTTTTACGATATGGCTACCCACCGGGCGAGCCATTAACCCCATCACCAATACAAATTGGGAAGGAACAGGAGTTAAGCCGCACATTGAAGTACCGGCAGATAAAGCCCTGGACGTAGCCTATTCGAAGGCATTAGAGTTGCTTATGGAAAAAAGTGAAGACGAGGAAATGAAGGCGCTTTACCAATGGCCCCTGGCCGAAATTAAAGTAAAAAACAACCCTGTGAAATTAGAGGTAAGTTCGCTTAAAAAATTCGCAGGCACCTATGGCCCCCGAAAAGTAACTTTGGAAAATGGCGTGTTATTTTATCAAAGGGACCAGGGAATAAAATACGAGTTATACCCGTTTAGTGATCACGAATTTATGTTGAAAGGTCTGGAAACTTTCAGGATACGATTTCTTTCGGAAAACAATAAAGTAGTCGCCTTACAAGGGTTATATGATAACGGATATACAGATAAAAATCTTAGAGATAATTAATCTCTACAACCACCCAACTGTGTAAAAGGAGTTCTTAATGGAGCTCCTTTTTTATTGTATCCACACCAGAAATGCCTCCTCAAAGGGGTCTGTACCCACTACCGTATAATAAAAGATAGCGCCCAGCCAGCCGTGAAAGATTCCCAGAGCATATATATTACGGATACGCAGGTAGATCAAGCCGTAGAAAAGCGCGAGTAGAAAAGTCCCGGTCATGAGCCAGAAGGACGGAAAGTGAACGATAGAAAAAATGATGGCACTAAATACTATAACCACATACTTGTTAAGATCGGGCCGTTCCAATTCATGCAGGTTCCCGGATATCAAGCCAATAATAAGAAATTGCTGGATGATACCCCACAGAGGATACGTTATGAGAATAGGTAATATATGCCATGATGGATTAAGCGTTCCCTGGCAAGCACCAATAATCAAAAAGACCAAAACAGACGCCAGAGCGAATGGCCATAGTAGTTTTACGGTCTTTAAAAAATTATCCTTTCTAAAACCCCAGTAAGACAGTATGCCCTTTTGCTGCCTGCTTCGCACTATTATATAAAGGCTCCAACCAATTACAGCTGCAATTACATATGGCAAGCGTAGGTTGAGATAATCCATAAAAAGGAATTTACCGCCGGCAGTTAGTGTGACTGCCAAAATTTCGAATATCCTTCTTTTGTTGGTTATTTTATCTTGCATGATCCGGATGTTAGAAAGCAATCCCCGGCCGGAAGATTGCTTTCGCCAACATCAAAACGTGGGAACGCACCCACATTCTATTGATGTCGTAAACTCATTTACATTATTTCTTTTGGCGTTGCAGAAATTTTACATCACGAGTGTTCTTCTGTACGGCTACCGCAGCGAACAGACTCAATGCAAATGCCATCCCATAGAATCCCTTCTCACTAAGCCATAGATCGGCATTCCAGAGGCCGATAATAAGCAGTAGAATGGAAGCAATGGTAGTAAACCAACTAATTCCGTAATAGATCTCGGTTACCGGTATTCCTTCCAGTTTATCCCTTACTGTTTTCTGAACCGAAACAACCGAGAACAAACCAAATAGAAGGATTGTAAAATAGTACCCTTTTTCGTTTAGCTCCATACTTGCGTTCCATAAGCCTACACAATAAGACACCATCCCGATGAACAAAGCGGTCCAGGAAGCAGAAATAAAGGCGGGGGTTGGTTCGCAATTAAACTCATCTTTTTTCTTCTGAATTTTCTCAATAAGAGGTGAATTTACAGGTTTCTTTTCTGGTGAAAATTGATTTTCCATAATGAATTGTTTTGATGTTAATTCGGGAACAAATATGAGTGATACTAATTGGATTGAAAATTCGAAATAATAATATTACTTACGTTTTATTTTGAACTTATTTCTACCTTTATCACTATTATTGGGCTTTTAATGCATTTAATACTTACGTTTTAATGAGTAACATTTCAGCAATAATAAGTACATTTTCTTCAGAAGATAAAAGAGAATTCCTCAATTATCTGAAGAAAAAGACTCGCAGGGGCGATGCCAAAAACATAACCTTATTCAAGCTGATCGACCAGGGAAGGACCACCAACCTAGATGTGAAGATATACGGGAAACCCGCACGTAATTCGTATCACGCACTCTGTAAACGGTTACAGGATTCCCTTATAACCTTTGTAGCCGAAAAAAGCTTCATGGGTGAAACTTCAGAAGAAATGCAGGTTATGAAATTGTTATTGGCCGGTAGGATATTTTTTGAACACAAACAAACCAAAATTGCCTTTAAAACCCTTGAAAAAGCCGAAAAAAAAGCCTTGGAAAATGATCTCTACTCTATTCTAGGTGAAATTTACCAAACTAAGATTCAATACTCCCACTTTCATCCAAATATAAAGTACGGAGACATTAGAGACGCCGCAATACACAACCAGGAACTTCAACACAGAGAATTAAGGCTCAATATGGCCTACGCAACCATTAAAGACCAATTATCCCAAAGGAATGCGGTTATTGAAACAATCATCGATGAAACTTTTCAGGCCCATGGTATTTCAATAGACGATAAACTTACTTATAAATCCCTATTTCAATTATTGCAGATCCTGTCCACTTCTGCTCAATTGCGAAGTGATTATAGTAGTGTTATGCCACAAGTGAATCGTATTTCTACGATCGTTAATAAGAAGAAAAAGCAAGCAGGAAAGCATTTATTTTATCATATCCAGATCTTAAATCTCATGGCAGTAATCAGCTTTAGGAACAAAGATTTTACCAGATCGAAAGATTTTATCCAGATGATGGAGCTTGAAATGACTCGGCAGGAAAGGAAATACTACAGGAGATTTGCCCCGGACCTCGTGCTTCTTAAAGCATTGAACCTGAACTTCACAGCTTATCCTTCAGAAGCCATTGCTATGTTAAAAGCATTCCCCAATCCGTTTCCCGAATTACAGCTGGCATTAGTCATGTGTTTGTTTCAGCAGCATGAATTTAAGGAGGCGCGTAGGCAACTTCGAAATTTAAATCACAGTGATCTTTATTACGAAAAAAAGGTGGGGATCATTTGGGTAATACAAAAGAATATAATCGAGCTGCTTGTGTTAATAGAGTTAGATCAACTCGACCTGGTTCTATCACGCATAAACAGCATAAGGAAGAAATTAGTCCCCAAATTGCGCAGACTAAAAGAAGATCGTGCTATTAATTTCCTCAAGTTAGTGAGACTTTATTACAACGATCCTTCTTTAGTACGGACGCTTCAGTTTAGAGAAAAAGTAGAAGAGTCGTTCGAGTGGAAAGACGCTAAAAGGGAAGATATCTTCGTGATGAGTTTTTATGCCTGGCTAAAGGCAAAGATGGAAGATCGTCCTATTTATGAGGTAACACTGGAGTTGGTTTCCTTAAAATAAAAACACCGCTCACGGTTAAAACTTTACCTTTTTGGCATAAGGGGCCGGCATCCCTGCCGACAGCCATGAGCGGTGTACTACCAACCTAAACATCAACTAGCGTGTAATTGAGATACTCAAGATAAGCACGCTATCAACCAATTAAAAACACATCCGGTCGGCATTTATCAATACGAGGTCGTTATTTATAAATCAAGACCATAGCTAACATTTTGCTTAAGAATTACTCCCCAACCTTACTTAAAAAGTCGATGTCGTTCTCCACTGTAAGCAATAATAAACTGGTAGCTGTGCAAAAAACCGGGCTGGTAATACAATGATGACCATTCCAGCTTCCATCCTTATTCTGAATCTTTAGAATACGGCCACTCATATCATCATACCAGTTTTTCCAATCCTTGTCTTTATTCACCAGTAAGGATTCGCCGGTTTGTAGAAAACTTAAAAACTCTTCGCCCCCATTGTTACCAAAACCATTTAATACATCTTCCCGCTGTGCCGTTTTCTTAGCAGATTGATATACATTGTACGAAGTAGCATACTGGGCAGCTTCACTTTCGGAATACCCTGCCTTTCGTAAATTATCTGTGGTAACCGGAGCATTCTTATCCAGCTTTCCGTCACGCTTTGCCTTTTTTATCGCATCTTCTGCTTTTCGGGCATCTTTGGCACTACCTCTCACAGAGCCACTTACAGCATACAACATGATCCCGGCCCCATCGTCGGTTTTTACATTACCGGTGCTTTCGTCGTAGTTCCCTTTCTGATAATTCTTGGATCGTTCTACCACTTCCTCATTCACATCGGCACCCACAGCCTGGGCGGCTTCCAGGGCAGAAGTTGCTAATCCACTTTGCAGAACCCCGGCCCATCCCGCACCTTTTTGTCTTCCGGAAGCATCGGTGGAAGCTTCTATTTTGGCTACACAGATATCCAGACATCGTTCAACTCTACGCTTATCGACACCTTTCAAGTTTCTGTCCAATAGATTAGATAGCAATTGTGCGGTTAGTACGGCATCGATGTTTTCGCCTAATTTCGTCTGTATCTGGGTACCGCGAACATCGGTAATAAATGTCGATCCCTTTGAGGTACTTTCTACAGTTTCCAGCAGAAAATCGATCGCATCCTTTAAGTTCTTCGAGTAGGTTCCTTTATTGATGGTGGTTCCACTCCTGAGAAAGGCCTGAGCCACAATAGCTGTTGTCGCAGGATCCGCCTTGACCGCATGAGGATCTCGTACATGCTGGGCACTATGACTTCCGGCGCCATATCCACCGTTAGGTAGCTGGGCGTCTGCCAGCCAACTTAATCCGTCGCGAACAGATATCATAAGATTTTCATCATTCTTATAGACATTGAAATTTTCGGAAGACTGTTCTCCCATAACGGTCATAAATACGCAGCCATCTGAAGGCTCAAGTAATCTTGCAGTTTCGGCATAGTCGCCATTCGATTCGCTAATTGCGAAAAACGCTCCTATTACCAACACGGGTAAAAGGGCTAATAAGATTTTTGTTTTCATTGTATAAATTATTTTTGAATTTGTTCCGAAGCTATAGAACCATTGTTACCGTTAAAACCATCAATTAGTCAAACAACCAAATGGTTGAGGGAACCGCTTCGAAATAGTAGTTTTAACTCAAACTAACTAGCTGTTTTAGAAGTATTTTTCTATTTTTAGCATCTAATTTGTTCAAAGAATGAAAAGAATTCAAATTGCCCTGTCTCTATCTATCCTTCTCATTATTGCCGGTTGTGGAAGTGACGATTCCAATCCTTCCCAGTTCGACAATGAGAACCCCTCTGCGCCTCAAAATCTTACGGTATCCGGCATCGCCATAAATTCGATCGAATTGGGGTGGGATGCCTCAACCGACAATGTGGGTGTTACCGGTTACCATATATATCAGGATGGTACACGCATCGTTTCGGCACATACGGCTACTTCAATTACCATCCCCAATCTCGATGAAGAGACCTTTTACAGTTTTTACGTTACAGCAATTGATGCTGAAGGCAACGAATCTGTCCCCAGTAATACAGCTTCAGCAACAACAGAGGGCACTCCTTTACAATTTACGCCAACCCTATCCGAAATGGGATTATTTGAAGGCGCCATGGAAGATATTGTACCGGCTAACGGAGTTCAGTATTATGAAATAAGAACCGCACTATTTACAGACTACACCCATAAACAACGATTAGTGAGACTCCCCGTAGGGCAGACAATGCGTTATGCAAACTCCGATCTCCTGCCGCTGTTTCCAAACAACACGGTAATTGCCAAGACCTTCTTTTATTATTTGGACGAAAGGGATCCAACTCTAGGAAAAAAGATCGTGGAAACCCGCGTATTAATAAAGTTACAGGAAGGGTGGATAGCATCCAATTATGTATGGAATGATACCATGACCGAGGCCTTCAGGGATGATGTGGGTGGTATGATAGATATAAGCTATATAGACAACAATGGCACCACACAGGATATAGATTATATAATTCCGAGTAATGCAGATTGTTTCGAGTGTCATAATAATAACAATAAAACATTCCCTCTGGGTATGAAACTTCGGAATTTAAATTTCATTCCGGAATATGCGGGCTACAACCAATTGCAATATTTTTCGGATAACGGGCTATTACTAGGCCTGGACGATCCAACCACAGTTAGCTCCTTACCTAACTGGGCAAATGGCACACTACCTATCGATGAGCGCGCAAGGGCATATATGGATGTAAATTGTGCGCATTGTCATTCACCGGGAGGAAGTGTAGCTCCGTCATTTAATATGGATTTCCGATACGAAACTCCGTTTAGTGAAACCGGGATCTACGCTAACAGAGGTGAGATAGAAGCACGTTTTGCCAGTAACGCACCTATTTACCGAATGCCCAGATTGGGTAGAACAGTTGTTCATCAGGAGGCATTGGCTATGTTGATCGAATATCTGGACACGTTGTAGGTGAACAACAAATACAGAAAAAAAGCAACCATATCCTGGTTGCTTTTTTTTGTTTAAACCTTTTGACAATTGTGATGTCCAAAGTGCGTATAATTTAAAATCTATGAACATGAAAAACGTATTTTTAGTTGCAAGTTTCTTAATCTGTTTTACGAGTTTCGCTCAAGGGCCTCGGGGTAATAACGACAGGAAACCCAAGCCTAAGATGGAGAGGCCGGATTTCACTCCTACGCAGCTAGCCGAACTTCAAACTAAAAAGCTCACCCTCGAATTAGATCTTGATGAAAAGCAACAAGCAAAAGTATTCGAATTGGAACTCAAGGTCGCAAAAGACAGAGAAGCGCATAAAACTGAAAAAGGTCCTAAGGATGAAATGACCGATGAAGAAAAATTCGAAAAGCACTCGGCCAGGCTGGATTCGCAAATTGAATACAAGAAGGCCATGAAATCTATCCTTAATAAAGATCAATTTGAAAAATGGGAAAAGACCTGTGAGACCAGGGGTAAAAAGCGCCAGAAAGAAGGTCGACGAGACAAGAAACGCGAAAAAAGACACTAGCAGCGAATTTTGGCCCAATTCTTGGAATATTCATTGTAAAATAGTTACATTAGTAACCTTAAAATTAAAATTGATACAATGAAAAATCTATTATCGGTACTTGCTATATCATGTATAATGTTAGTAGGAATGGGCAGTATGTCCGCACAGAGTTTAACTCAGGATCAGGACAGGCCAGAGGTTATTGCAAAAACAAAGGTAGCAGACCTTTCGTCTAAACTTGACCTAACGGGCGATCAGCAACGAGCGTTGTTCAGAGCCTATACCGCACACGAAAGCAATTATCAGAAGCATGTAACAGGGAAGGATATTTCCAGTCCGAAAGTTCAGGCAGATAAGAACAAGTTCGATGCAGTATTAAAAGATGCAGTAAAGAAATCATTGACGGACGCCCAATATAATAAATGGCTAACCCTTCAGAAGATGTAAATTAACTTATATAATAATAAAGACCTCCTGGGAAATCTCAGGAGGTTTTTTTATAGGGTTTTTACGAGATCGCGGCAGGCGTTAATCGTCATGTCCAGATCCTCATAAGTAAGCGCATCGTTTAAGAACCAACTTTCAAATGCACTTGGGGGCAAGTATATCCCGCGGTTTAACATCCCATGGAAGAATTTTTTGAACGTTTCGTTATTACCCTTCGCGGAAGACTCAAAATCTATAACTTCTTCCTTAGTAAAGTGCACTGAGATCATAGATCCAACCCTGTTTATCACATAGGGCAGTCCACTCTCGTTTAAAGCCAGGTCCAACCCATTATGTAGATAAGCCGTCTTTTCAGCTAGAGACTGGTAAATGTCAGGAGATCGATCAAGAGCTTTTAGCATGGCGAGACCAGCGGCCATCGCCAATGGATTACCACTCAAGGTTCCTGCCTGATAAACGGGACCCAAGGGGGCTAGAAAATCCATGATCTCATTTCTGGCGGCGAATGCTCCAACCGGAAGTCCTCCGCCAATAACCTTCCCAAAGGTTACTATATCGGCTTTTACACCATATAATTCCTGGGCTCCACCAGCAGCTAACCGAAATCCGGTCATCACCTCATCGAAAACCAGAAGGATATCATTTTCGTTGCATAAATCCCGTAATCCCTCCAAAAATCCGTCGGCCGGAGGAATACATCCCATATTTCCTGCTACAGGTTCCAGGATAATACAGGCTATTTCTCCTTTATTCTCCAAAATGAGCTCCCTTACCCTGTTAAGATCATTATATGGAGCGAGCAGAGTATCTCTGGCAGTACCAGCAGTGACTCCTGGACTGTTTGGGACACCAAAGGTAACAGCACCGCTACCCGCTTCAATGAGGAACGAATCACTGTGACCGTGATAACACCCTGCAAATTTTATGATCTTATCCTTTCCCGTGTATCCACGTGCCAGGCGTACAGCACTCATACATGCTTCGGTACCGCTGTTTACAAAACGGATCTTATCTATGCCCGGCACCATCGAAACAGCCAAAGAGGCAATCTCGGTTTCAATCTGCGTGGGCATACCAAAAGAAGTACCTTTCTCGGCTTTCGATATAAGTGCATTGAGAACCGGCTGATACGCATGTCCAAGGATCAATGGGCCCCAGGAGGCTATATAATCTACGAGTTTATTTCCATCTACATCGTACAAATAGGCCCCTTTAGCGTGTTCAATAAATACAGGGTCGCCGCCAACAGCCTTAAAGGCCCGTACAGGTGAGTTTACACCTCCCGGAATATATTGTTGTGCCTCTTTGAACAAGGCACTACTTCGTTTATAGATCATGAAAAATTATTGATTCTTTACAGGATGCAAATATAATACCTGTCCTATAGAAATAGTATTAGATTCAAGGCCATTATACTCTTTTAACGTTTCAACCGTAATATTGAATCGTCTGGCAATACTATAGAGGGTATCACCTTTTAAAACCGTGTAGGTATTGATCTTTGTGTCGTCCGGATTGATAGGATTTGCTCCTGCACCTAAAACCATTTCGTCAAAAGCCGCCAGATTATAGCGTTCGATGATAGAAATAAGCTTGTCTGGATATTTAGGATCGGTAGCATACCCCGCCTTTTTCAAACCCCTGGCCCAGGATTTATAATCATCTTTCTTGTATTTAAACAGATCCTTATATCTGCTTCGTTGTGTAAGAAACAGCGAGTGATCCCTGAAAGAATATTTAGGATCTTTATATTTTCTGAAGCACTCACCCTTTTCGTCATCGTCGTGATACACGCGTTCACCTGTCCATTCGGTGTGACATTTAATTCCGAAATGATTATTCGCTTTTTGCGTTAATTCTCCTCTTCCGGCACCACTCTCAAGTATTCCCTGAGCCAGGGTAATACTGGCCGGTATCCCGTATTGAAGCATCTCCTCCCTTGCAATGCCATTGTAGTTTTCAATGTAATTAGCAACCACCTCGGCGTATGAAGCATTGGGCGGAAGCTCTTTCACCACCGTTTTAGGTACTGTTGTGGTAGTTTCGGGTTGTTTTTCGATCACTATCTTTTCTGTGCGGTCTCTTTTCTTACTTTCCACAATGCGTTTTTTAGATTTACAACTTGTGGTTAGAAATCCAACTGCAACGATAACTATGAGGATTCTAAATAGCATTTATATTTCGATTTGAGGTAGGTTCTTTGATTTCAATCGGAGGTTCATTCCATTAATTCCCTGTAGTCCCCCGGTATGAATCGCTAAAATACGGCTATTTTTTCTGAAATATCCGGCTTTCAATAGATTCATGATCCCATACATCATCTTAGCTGTGTACACCGGATCCAGTTGAATATTTGTTAATTCTTTAAACTTGTTAATGAAACGAACTAATTCTGAATCTATTTTAGCATAGCCGCCAAAATTGTAGCGGTCTGTGAGCTGATATTTGGAATTATTACTGAATTTATCCAGTATTTCCTTCTGAAAAGTTCCATTCAGTACAGAAAACCCGATCCCTTGCTGATGGGGCTTCAGGGAATTCAATATCCCTGCGAAGGTTCCTCCGGTTCCCACCGCCACCGCCACATGATCGAATTCCACATCTGTATCACTAAGTATTTCAGAACAACCCTTTACTGCTAATTGTGAAGTACCACCTTCCGGAATGATATAATAATCGTGCAGATCGCTTAAATATCGTTTTAAAACTTCTCCTTGATCCTTATCCCTGTAATCACTCCTACTAATGAAAATTAAACGCATACCACAGCCGGAGGCGTATTGCAAGGTAGGATTGTTCTCTTTATACTGCTCTAATTCTTCTCCTCGTATCACCCCTACAGTAGGAACGCCCAAAAGCTTTCCCACGGCGGCGGTGGCAGCAATATGATTTGAAAACGCACCACCAAAAGTAAGGATCGCCCGTTTAGGCGAAGTTCTCATATCCTCAATTAGGTATTTTAATTTTCTGAATTTATTTCCCGAAACTTCAGGGTGAATTTGATCTTCCCGTTTCATAAAAAGTGAATATCCCGAAATTGAGAATGGTTCCAGGAGGATCTCCTCATTTATCGATCTGGTTTTTTCGAAGAAAAATTCAAGGTTATTATGGGTCAAAATTGTTCAATTTTTATTGATGCGAAATTATTGAAGATAGTTCAATCTTTAACACTTTATTACACAGATAATTAGAGAATAAGTAGAAAAACGGACTTCAGCTTAAAAAAATTTCACTAAAACGACGTAAATATCCCAATTCCTCATTTCCGGATTTTAACAATTATAAATTGTGAATGTTAAATTATTATGTATTTCAACGATTTATTTTGTCTTTTGTCGATTTTTATGTATATAATTGTAGGAAAATTCCTCAATAACCAGCTTATGACGATAACACTACTACACCGAAAATTCCTACTAATTCTTTTCTTTGTCTTCAGCACTTCCCTGCTGCTTGCCCAAGTAGGAATCAATACAACTGCCCCCGGGACCGGGGCCATGTTGGATGTAACAAGTAATAACAAAGGTATATTACTTCCTCGTGTCGCCTTATCGGCCACGAATAGTAGCAGCCCAATCACACCGGCTCCTTCTACAAGCCTTTTGGTCTATAACACCGCAACCGCGGGATCGGGAGCAACTGCTGTTACGCCCGGATTCTACTTCTGGAGTGGAACCGCCTGGATTCCTATCATAGGGAACGACTGGAAACAAAGCGGTAATGCCGGAACAAGCCCCGCAGCTAATTTTGTGGGAACTACAGATAATTCGGATCTAAGTTTTAGGACCAATAATACCGAGAAATTCCGAATCACATCGAATGGTCGTCTAAGATCATATACAGATGGAACAAGCGGTTCTCCTGCGTTCTCCTGGGACAGTGATACGGATACAGGATTCTACAGGTCTAATCCGGACGAATTCTCTATTGTTACAAATGGTACTTCCCAATTAACTATTGACGCCAGTGGTAATTTACGTGCTAATAGCGCAGGTACCGCAGCTAATCCGCTATTTGGATGGTCCGGTGATCCCGATAAAGGGTTCTACAGCCCGGGTGCCGACCTTCTCGGCCTGGTAACAAATGGAACCGAAAGATTTCGAATTCCAAATACTAACCAGGTACACGCGATGGCGAATGGTACAAATACAGCTCCTTTTTATAGCTGGAATACGGATACAGACACTGGACTTTGGATCAGTTCGGCCGACCGACTTAACCTAACGGCCGGAGGTCTTGAGTTTTTAGAACTACGGGAAGACGCAAACGATCAGCTGGTAATTAATGATACCAATGCAGATATCAATACCAGAATTGCTACTACCGGAAATAGCAATACCCTTTTCGTAGATGGAGCAAATGATAATGTTGGACTAGGAACAGGAGTACCTAATACCAGTGCACAATTAGAGATGAGCGATACAGATCGAGGTATTCTTATTAACAGGGTAGCCTTAACCTCGAGAGCAGTAGCGAGTCCGGTAACATCGCCCGCTACAGGCTTGCTGGTTTATAACACCGCAAATGCCAGTACTGGAGATACCGAGGTTTTACCAGGTTTCTACTATTGGAGTGGTAGTGAATGGATCGCTATGGGAGGAACGGGCGGTCGTGACTGGTCATTGGAAGGAAATGCAGGTACGAGTCCAGTACAAAATTTCATCGGAACCACAGACGCTACAGATTTTGTACTTCGTACTAACGACACGGAAAGAATGCGCTTTCTTGATATAGGAACTGCAGGTATGGGATCTATGCCATACACCAATGTGGTTTTACGGGTTAACGACGCATCCCATCCTTTTGGAATTGTTTCGGAAACGTCCAGTAACGGAGCCTCTGTATGGGGAGCCGATTCGGGATCGGGTATAGGAATACGCGGTGAAAATACGGGAACTGGTATTGGTCTTTACGGTTATGCCGCCAATTCCCACGGAGCTTACACCTACACCACCTATACAGGTAGTGCCTTCCTTATAGGAGGGATCCAGGCCTGGGGTGGTGGTGTGGACGGTGCCAACGGGGTGCTGGCTGTTGCGGATAAGCAATCCTCATCGAAATCTAATATGGGTCTGAGAGCTGTATCGGGTAGTACCACTTCCATATCTACAAACCAGATCCTCAATGTTGGTGTTAACTCTAACGCCACAGACCTTGCTATTTATGCTATAACAGAAGGTCCCATAACCTCCTCGAACAGTATAGAGGCAGCTCGATACCAGACCAATTATACGGGTAATGCTATCACGGCCGATGCACGAGATCCCAGAGCACAACTGGCCGGCTATACTAATTCCAGTTTAGTTGGAGGTGGTAATATGTACTACGGTGGATATTTCTATAGCGGAGGGTCCAGTTCCAACTCGTCTTATGCCTATGCAGGTGCCCGATATAACAACACCAATTACAAGATCATTGGTAATGGTGCAGTTTCCACAATAGTTCAGGACACGAATGGTGACAAAAAAGTGATGTTTGCGCCAGAGGCACCGGAAGTTCTGTTCGAAGACTATGGCACAGGACAACTTGTAAACGGAACAGCGAATATTTCTATCGATCCGATCTTTACAAACAATATCGTTGTAGACAATGATCATCCTTTAAAGGTGTTCATACAGCTTGAAGGCGACTGCAACGGCGTGTACGTAACAAATAAATCTGCTAGCAGTTTCACTGTAAAGGAGCTTCAGAATGGTACATCGAATGTAACTTTCTCTTATCATATAGTTGCAAATAGGAAGAATGACACAGGATCTACGGAGAACAGCTCTAACTACAGCGATCTAAGATTCCCGGATGCCCCGGATGAAATTGGCCCAGAAACCCTGGATGCCAGAGAATTACAAAAGTATAAGCCGGAGCAAAACACTTTACAAAACAAACTAACGTCCAAAAATTAAATGCCATATACATTAACTAATAACAAACCAAAACTAGTAAGTAAACGGCACCCGTTTTAAAGGATAATTTACCATAGCGGGTGCCAAAATTAAGTTCAGAAAAATTATAGATACAGCCAATCATTGACAGGACCGGAAATATGCTACTTTACCTATTTCGCATCTAATATGTAGCATTTTTCGTACATTTTGTGATATTTTGTGCATTTCATCGATTATTTTATGTTTTAATCGATTATGTTGCGTATAATTGTGGTGCCCAAAATGTTTAATGTCATTGATATGAAGCAATTTAACCTACGAAATTACGCCCTCGCCCTTATTTATGCAGTGGGTTTTTATTCTTACACAGTCGCCCAGGTTGGGATCAATACTACGTCTCCCAATGGGATACTAGAAGTAGCTAATCCTACAGGTGCAACACATGGAATAGTTCTTCCACGAGTTGCTCTTACGGCAACCAATGTTGCAGGACCTGTTTTAAATCCACAGGGAGGTGCCCTGGCAGTTGGTACAGTAGTTTATAATACTACGACAACCACCACAGGATCAAACGACGTTTATCCCGGAATATATGTTTGGACCGGGACCGAATGGTTTAACAAATTCACTAAGAAACACCAGGAGTATTATACACAAACCTCCTTCTTTCAACCAGACTCCAATGCCGGTTGGCAGAACGTCCCCGGATTAACTTCTCAAACCTTCACAGCAAAATACACAGGCGCTTATAAAATTGAAGTAAGTATGAACTATGGAAGTGGTTATATTAACGATGTTTCCGCAGGCTGTGATGTTGCCTATCAACAGGGGCAGTTCAGATTTAACTTTAACGGTACCAATTACTATGTGACCGCAAAGGCTCAAGCTACCCAAGAGCCTTCAGGAACCAGATATTATGCTATATGGGAGCAATATTCTTTTATAGAGTATGTAAGCCTTGTAGCCGGGACTAACTATACGTTCACCCTTTCCTTCGACCAGGCTGATTCGCCAGGTTTCGTTAATAATGGAAACTCGGGAACAGGTCTTGGGTATATGGGAATTCCCGATCATGTTCCCTGCTCTGTTGAATTTACATATATAGGTGAATAAAAAAACAACTAACGATGAAAAATAATACGCTATTACATATTTGTGTTCTGTTTTTTCTGGCTGGTATAACTACTTTTGCCCAGGTTGGGATTGGTACCACTTCACCAAAAGGAATTCTGGATATAGACAGCAGCACCTACGGTGTAGTTTATCCAAGTGTAGCGCTAACCGCTACCAATGTAGCAGCCCCGGTTGTAAATCCTTTAGGAGGAGCACTGGCGGTTGGAACAACAGTTTTTAACACTAATACAACAAATACAGGTTCAAACGATGTTGAACCGGGAATTTACTCCTGGGATGGATCCCAGTGGATCATTCACTTCTTTAAAAGACAACAGGAAATGTTTCCTCAAACTTCTGTTCTAAGAAGTTCCGCTGCCTTGGGATTCCAGGACGTACCTGGAGTAGGTGCTGCCGATCTAAGAACATTTACAGCAAATTATTCCGGTGTATATCGTATTGAAGTAAAACTTACCTATGGCGGCGGAAATATGAATACCACAACCGATGTTGAAACCACTATGACCGAAGGTGACTTTAGGTTTACATTCGACGGCACAGCCAATATCATAAAAGCTAAATCCTTCTCAACTTATAACGCTCATATTAGCGGAGGAAGACAGTTTGCCGACTCATGGGTCCAAACCACCAAAACCTTTTATGTAAACCTGGTTCAAAACCAGTCTTACATTTTTTCTTTGGAATTTGATCAGTATACAGACGCAAAATTAATGAACGGAGGAAATTTAGTGGTGACCGACGGGAGAGGATACGTAGGAAGTGAAATCCCATGTTACATTGAATTCACCTATTTGGGTGACTAAAAAACAATGATATATACTATTAAACAATAGCTATTATGAAATTAACGATCAAATCTATATTCGCCCTCGCTACGCTATTTTGTGCAGTTACGGCTCTGCAGGCTCAAATCGGTATTGGTACCGAGGCTCCTCAGGGAATGCTGGATCTGTCTAATAGCAATTCGGCTGGGTTTGTATTTCCAAAAGTTGCCCTCACCGCCGATAACGTTGCCGCCCCTGTAACTAATCCTCAGGGAGGCGCACTGGAAGTAGGAACCGTGGTCTTTAATACTGCTACTACTACCACCGGCGCTAATGATGTTTCTCCCGGTATTTATGCCTGGAATGGTTCCAGGTGGAACCCTCAGTATTTAAGACAAGACTCTGCTTTATTCGAGCAATCTCCACTGGACCTGAGAACGGTTACCGGAGATACTTCTTATAATTCAGGCTCCTCAGACTGGGTTGATGTACCCGGTTTAGGTGCCGGTTCTACTTTTACAGCCAAATATACCGGAACTTATAAGGTAAAAGCCAGTTTTAATTTTGGTGGCGGGCAAGTTATTACACCTTCTGCCGGTAATATTATGATGGCCACCATGGAAGGACTTTTTAGATTCACCTTCGATGGAACCAGTAATCTTATTTACACACACTCCTACTCACTATATAACAACCCTACATATCAGGATCAATTTATACATGACTCTAATTTTATCCAATACGTGAATTTAACAGCCGGACAAACCTATAATTTCCGGCTTGAAGTCGATGTTTTCGTTGCTACACACTACGTTAACGGAGGAAACTCAGGTACCGGTAGAGGTCATGTGGGAATTAGTATCCCGTGTGCTGTAGAATTTACTTTTATCGATGAATAAGAACTTTACTTTAAACTTTATAAATACACCCCGTATTATGAACAGATACTTACTTTTCGCTTTACTGATCAATTTCAGTCTGGTAACTGCCCAAACACCATGTTCTGGTGGTATGGCAGGAAGCTATCCTTGTGACGGCCTAACACTACAATCATACTTATCACTTTCTCAGTTAGGTGCGTCTTCAGGAAACGATTCCTGGGGATGGACAGATCCTTTAGACCAAAAGGAATATGCCATCGTTGGACTAAATAACAGTACTTTCTTTATAGACATCACCGATCCGGTGAATCCAAGAAGACTAGGAAGGCTGATGACACAAACAAGTAATAGCGCCTGGAGAGATGTTAAGGTTTACAACAACCATGCTTTTATAGTAAGTGAAGCATCTGGTCATGGTATGCAGATCTTTGATCTAACAACATTAAGAGGACTTTCAACCAACCCCAACAGGATTTTCTCAAATACCGCTCATTACAATGGTTTTGGAGATGCCCATAATATTATTATTAACGAGGACACTGGGATTGCCTACGTGTTAGGTGCTAATATCTATAGTGGTGGCCCTCATTTTATCGATATCACCACGCCTGCTAGTCCGGTGAGTTTAGGTGGTTATTCTGCAAGAGGATACACCCACGACGCGCAAGTTGTAATCTATGATGGTCCTGATCAGGATTACCAGGGGCGTGAGATTTTTATCGGAGCTAATGAGGACGAGATAGTTTTATTGGACGTCACCAATAAGGCCAGCGTTACCGTGATTTCAACTATTACATATCCTAATTTTAGCTATACACACCAGGGATGGTTTACCGAGGATAAAAGATTTTTCATTCTTGGAGACGAAACCGATGAACAGGGTTATGGTTTCAATACGAAAACTATCGTTTTAAATCTTGATGATCTGGACAACCCTAATATAGCTTTCAATTATTACGGGCCTACTGCCGCGATCGACCATAACGGCTACGTGAGAGGAAACAGATTCTACCAGGCCAGTTATGGAGCCGGTTTGAGAGTTATTAAACTTGGCGACCTGGACCAGGGAGTTTCTGCAATGACCGAAGTAGATTATTTCGATACCTGGCCTTCCAGTAATTCGGCTACCTTCAACGGTGCATGGAATGTATACCCATATTTCCCCAGTGGAAACCTGATCATTAGTAATTACAATACCGGATTCTTTGTAGTGAAAGATCCCAACTTTGACGAAACAGACCCAACCGTTGTTTGCCAGAATATTACAGCAACCTTGAACAAAGCAACGGGAACTGTAACTATTAATGCAAATGATGTTGATAACGGTTCTACGGATAATATGGGGATTGTTAGCATGACACTTGACGGACAAACGACCTTTACTTGTGCAGATGTTGGTAGTGTGTTTAATGTTACCCTAACTGTGGAAGATGACTATGGAAACAGATCGTCTTGTGTAGCCCAGGTAACTGTGGCTGCCGAAACTACCGAGTTTAGTGGCGGGTCATGGTCTAACGGAGTTCCTGATATTGGTAGTAACGCGAAGATCGCCAGTGATTATGATACGGGTGCAGGCGCAAATACCAGTTTCGATGCATGTACATGCGAGATCGACGCCGGACACACGCTTACTATTCAGGCGAACGATTACATTAATATCGAAAAAGACATTACAGTTAACGGGAACCTGATAGTAAAACATCAGGGAAGCGTAGTGCAAAGTGATGCTACCGCTTCAGTAACAAAGAATGGAAGTATAGACGTTGAATTAACCACACCTCCACTGAAGAATCGTGATTTTATGATCATGGGAAGCCCCATGACCACCGAAACACGCACAGGTGTATTTAACGGGGCGTACAATGTACAGGCTTATACTCCGGCTAATTTTATTCCTCATTCGGGCGTTCCGGCTGGAGGAACCAATTTTGCCGATGATAACTTCGACGACTGGAACCCGGCTAGTGGGACCATTACCCCTGGAGAAGGCTTCCTGGTTTATCCGCAAGCGGCCTATAACGATCCGGCCTATAACGGACCACCACCTGTCTCAACCCTGCAATTCGATATGAATTACACCCTGGGAACCCTAAACAACGGTACAGTAACCAGATCCATTGAATTTAATGGCCTGGGATCAAACCCGGACGGAACACCTAACATGCTGGCAAATCCATACGCATCTCCTATTGATGCCAGTGCGTTTGTAAATGATAACGCCCTGGTGAACGAAGTATATTTCTGGGAACACCTAACAGCGCCTAGCGCAGCGATCCCAGGAGCGAACACAATTAATGTTTCCATGGACGATATCTCTATGTACAATGGTACAATGGGGGTACCTGCGGCAAACGATCCCGGAACATCCACCACACCTAATGGAGTGATCTCTACCGGACAAGGATTCTCGATTAAGGCTTTTGGAGCTGGAACTGTTTCTTTTACAAATAGTATGAGACTTACCTCTGGAAATACCACCCTGCGTAATCCTGAGGGACTAGAGAAAATGATACTGAAAGTGGAAAACACTCAATTTGACGTTCGCAGTTATGCCGGTATTGCATTTAGACCTGATGGTAGTGCACAATTGGATGCCAATTTCGATTCCAACAGACTTGCCACCATAATTTCGCTATACTCACATCTTGAAGACGGTACCGAGCAACTGGGTATTCAAACCCGTGAAACCTTCGATGCCGAGATTAAGATTCCAATGGGCTTTAGCTCACAGGTGGAAAGTGAAACTAATTACGTGATATCAATTTCCTCTTTGGAAGGTAGTGTCCTTCCGGGAGTAACGGTATACCTGATCGACCACAGAGAGAATGTAATAACCGAACTAAGTGCCAACGACTATGAGTTTACCAGTGGACAAGGTACCTTCGACGGTAGATTTACACTTCAATTCGAACAGGACGGATCCTTAGGTTCTGTAGCTAACAAACTCAATAGTGTTGTGGTTTATCCTAACCCGGCTGATAACATTATTAATATCAGCTCACCGGCTACATACCTTAAAGCCATCGAAGTCTACGATGTTCGTGGAAGAAGACTTTCTGAAGAGATCGATGACAAACAAAATTCGGTATCACTTAGTGTGACTAATCTCGAAACAGGAATCTACTTTGTAAAAGTGGATACCGAAGTCGGTTCGGTTACTAAAAAGATCATAAAAAAATAACCGGATCTCAATCTCGAATAAAAAGCCTGAACGAAAGTTTAGGCTTTTTTTTTACGCGTACGTTTTTTACTGCCTTTTTACTTATGTACTTACAAATCAACGGATTATTTATACATATACTCGAAAAAAAACATGAATCCACGGGAATAATTCTTCTATTATTAAATCATTTTATACATTCATAATTCATAAATGTGTTTTATGAAAACAATTAACTCCCCCCGACCCCCAAAATTGTTTTCGATTTTCTTACTGCTCATATTTACTATTGCCGGATACGGCCAGGTTGGTATTGGAACTACAACTCCTAACAGTAACGCATTGTTAGATATAGATGCTTCTGTCAATGTGGGAGGCGTACTATTGCCACGTGTTGCACTTACTTCTTCTGGTGGTGTTGCACCACTTTCATCTCATGTTGCGGGGATGACCGTTTACAATACGGCAACAACTGCCGATATTTTTCCAGGAATCTACACAAACAATGGATCCAGGTGGATGCGCGTTGAAGATTCGTCTCCGGCAGCTCATTCTGTTTCCCTGGCAACCGACATCCAAATTTCGAGCGCGACCTTTGCAAATGTACCCAGCATGCCAACTCTTACATTTACTGCCAGGAAAAGCTCGGTTTTGGTTATGCTAACTGCATCCGGTTTCGGTTATACCAACTCTATGGCCGCAGTTCAATTAAGAGTTCGAAATGTTACTTCGGGTACTACGATAGGCGGAACCAATAATAAGATCCAAAGCTACGATGATGTAACAGGTACCGTAACTACCTGGTCTGCATCATTCTCAAAATTGGTGACGGGTTTAACCATAGGGACGACATACACCTTTAGCGTTCAAGGGCTGGTAGGAGGTATCCTGGGAACACCGAACGCAGCTATTTTTCCGGTTACAAACCCCGATAACCAGCATATGACATTAACGGTTATACAATAATTAAACGTATTTCAAAAACCTCCAAAAAGACCTTGATTTCAGATAATTGAGGTCTTTTTCATTCGCATATGCTTCTCTTTCAAAGCTAATATTCCTATAAGCAAGCTTTGTCGATCGGTATTGGATCAATCTATATACATACTCCATGAGATACCACAAATAAAATGGAATTATTAGAAATTCGACCTGCTGTCTTAAATGTATCTTTTCGTGATTAATGAAGACTTTATCTTGCTTAAGATCTTTTCGCTTCAGAATTATAAATGGCCATAGACTTATTCCCAGAAAATTTTTACGAAGTAAGAAACGATTCACCAATACGATCATGAATACAAGATAGGAAATTGGTATTTTTGTGTAATGACTTTTTTTAACAAAAAGAACGAGCTCGAAGAAGGGGATTATTACATAACCCCGGAAGGCTATAAGTGTTTTACAGAGCAATATCACTTAAAAAGAGGCTATTGCTGTGAAAGCGGTTGCAGACATTGCCCGTATGGCTTCAACACCAAAACGAATACCCAAAACAAATGACATTTCAAGAAGAAATACTAGAAGGAATTCCAGATCAACTACCAGACCCTAAACCTTACGACCCGGACGTAAATCATGCCCCTAAGAGAAAGGAGATCTTGACGGATTATGATAAAGAACTGGCACTTCGGAATGCCTTGCGGTATTTCCCGAGTAAACTCCATAGCTCCCTCCTACCCGAATTTGCTGAAGAACTAGAAGCTTACGGCCGCATCTATATGTATCGTTACAGACCGATACACAAGATATTTGCCAGAGGTATTTCCGAATATCCCGGTAAGTCTGAACAGGCCAAAGCGATCATGTTAATGATCCAAAATAATCTGGATCATGCGGTAGCACAACATCCGCATGAATTGATCACCTATGGAGGAAACGGTGCGGTATTTCAGAATTGGGCCCAATACAGACTGGTCATGAAGTACCTGGCCGAAATGAACGACGAGCAAACACTAGTCATGTATTCGGGGCATCCATTGGGACTGTTTCCTTCCCATAAAGAAGCTCCAAGAGTGGTTGTTACCAACGGAATGATGATTCCCAATTATTCGAGTCAGGACGATTGGGAAAAATTCAACGCTTTAGGAGTTACCCAGTACGGGCAGATGACAGCGGGAAGCTATATGTATATTGGCCCACAGGGAATTGTTCACGGAACGACCATAACTGTGTTAAACGGATTCAGAAAAATAAATAAAGACCCTAAGGGCGGTCTTTTTGTAACTTCCGGATTGGGCGGAATGAGTGGTGCACAGCCTAAAGCCGGCAATATTGCAGGTTGCGTGACTGTGTGCGCCGAAGTAAATAAAAAAGCCACACAAACAAGACATTCACAGGGATGGGTGGATGAGATCATTTCAGATCTAAAACAACTGGCCGATCGTGTTCGGGAAGCCTGTGCCAATGGAGAAACTGTATCCATAGCCTATGACGGAAATGTTGTGGATGTATGGGAATTTTTTGCTGAAAAGAATATTGAGATCGACTTGGGAAGCGATCAAACCTCTCTTCACAATCCATGGGCAGGTGGTTATTATCCTGTGGGAATGACCTATGAAGAGGCCAATGACATGATGGCTAGTGATCCTGAAGGATTTAAAGAAAAAGTAAGGCAAAGCCTGAGACGCCATGCTTCAGCAATTAACAAACACACCGAAAGAGGCACTTATTTTTTCGATTATGGGAATGCATTTCTATTGGAGGCTTCCAGGGCAGGTGCCGATGTTTGCACCGATGATCCGGTTCGGGAATTTAAATATCCAAGTTATGTTCAGGATATTATGGGCCCGATGTGTTTCGATTATGGATTTGGGCCATTCCGCTGGGTATGTGCTTCGGGTGATCCCGATGATCTAGCAAAAACCGATGAGATCGCTACAGCCGTCCTTCAGCAACTGAAAGTAAACGCCCCTGAAGAAATCCAGCAGCAAATGGCAGATAATATAAAATGGATAAAAGGGGCCCAGGAGAACAAACTGGTGGTTGGGTCGCAGGCGCGTATTCTCTATGCAGATTCGGACGGTCGCATACAAATAGCTTCGGCATTTAATAAGGCCATTTCCGAAGGGAAAATAGGGCCAGTTATACTGGGGCGCGACCATCATGATGTTTCTGGCACCGACTCTCCTTACAGGGAGACGTCCAATATTTACGACGGCAGTCGTTTTACTGCCGATATGGCCATCCATAATGTGATTGGAGATAGCTTTCGCGGAGCTACCTGGGTAAGTATTCACAACGGAGGAGGCGTTGGTTGGGGGGAAGTAATTAATGGAGGTTTCGGTATGGTTCTTGATGGAAGTAAGGAAGCCCAACGTCGTCTGGAAAGCATGCTTTTCTGGGACGTAAATAATGGGATAGCCCGAAGAAGTTGGGCGAGAAATGAAGAAGCTGTTTTCGCCATCAAACGAGCAATGAGAGACAATCCAAACCTAAAAGTAACGCTTCCGAATTTCGTCGATAACAATTTGTTTAAGTAAACCATATGCTATGAAATCACTTAAATTCACATCATTACTTTTAGTACTTTTTGTCTTTACCTCTTGTACCACGGTACGGGTTGTGAGCGACTATGACCGTCAGGCCAATTTTAATGAATACAATTCTTTTGCTTTTTATAAGCCCGGGATAGACAAGGCTGAGATCTCAGACCTGGATAAAAAACGTATTCTTCGGGCCATTAATTCCGAATTAGCGGCGAAAGGCCTTAACAAGTCTGATTCTCCCGATCTTCTGGTTAGTATATTCACCAAAGAACGGGAACGAATAAACGTTTACAATAATAATTTTGGCTGGGGCTGGGGTTGGAACCCCTGGTGGTATGGAGGTTATTACGGAAATTCCGTTTCCCGATCCACAGAAGGGTCTCTGTACATAGACCTCATCGATGCTAAAACCAACGAATTGGTTTGGCAAGGTGTAGGAAGTGCACGATTGATCACAAGCGGGAATATTGATAAAAAGGAGGCTCGCATTAGAGAGATAGTGCGAGAGATCTTAATGAAATACCCGCCTGGAAATACAATGAATTAAAAACAAACCCTCCATTTTGGAGGGTTTTTTATTTAGACTCATCCCCATTTTCTTCGCGCTTTAGAAGCATATTATTTGTTGATTTACTAATAGTTTATTGATTCCGTTCTCATTTGCGTGGGCTCTCCACCGGTTATCCTTATTATTTATCACCGTGCTATTTAAAATGATGCTTATTAAAGGACTTGTGTTAGATAAAAGCCGTCTTTCGAGTGAATTTATGTTACATATCTCCTAGTGCTCTCTTCGATCCCCAGGTAATGTTACTATAATTATATCTTTTGTTACAATAGTAACATAGGTTGATAGAAGGGGATTATACTTTAGCCATGTTAGGTTTTTTCTCAAATAATAAAGGAAAAATCCCCACCTAAAACAGAGTCTTTAGCTATCGATAGTGATGAAGTAGGAATCTACTTTTACACCATGATTAACAGACACATAAAATTAACCTTTTAAATAATCTACAATGAAAACAATTTTTACTTTCTTACTAGTGCTGGCAACCACATTTGGTGTAGCACAAAATTCAATGTTCGTTCATACCGCTACGGTCGCGAACAGTTCTTTCAATGTTACCTACATTGATCATCCGGACCTAAATGCTAACCCAAATGCCAATTTAGTGGTTAGCCACAACTGGAACCCTGTGGGGTCTTCCGGCGTGTATAACAATAATGTTACCGGAGTCTGGTACGACACCTTTACCCAACAATGGGCCATTTACAATGAGAATCCGGGTGTAAATATTGTTCCGGATAGTTCGTATAATGTTTATTATTCTACAAACACTGCTACCATTACTCATATTGCCACGGTTGGCAATCAAGGAGCTATAGACTCATACACCGTTTTAAATAGCCCGCTATTAAACGGTAATCCAAATGCTCACGCCGTTTTAACTACCTATTATAATCCTAACAATCAATACAACGATACTGTATATGGATTTTGGTACGACGATACACTGGACAGATGGATCATCTATAGTGAGGACGGCAGCACTATACCCTTAGGCTCCGCTTTTTTTGTAGCGGTGAATGGAGCAGATGTACAAACCATGAGACACGTGGCTATTCCAAGTAATATATTTGGTAATTACACTATAATCGATCATCCGGTTTTAAACGGTGATCCTAACGCTGTTTTTGTATTTGGCCATAATTGGGGTATTTCAGGAGATCCCTCGAATGTGATAATGGATCATAACATGGGCGTGTGGTATGATGGTGCTAACTGGAGTATTTATACTGAAGACTTTTCGGCAGTGCCAGAAAATGCCACTTTCGACCTTCTTATTTACGACGAAACACTGGGTGTTACCGAAAATAATATTGAAGGCCTTAGTTACGGTCCAAACCCTGTAAAGGACATACTCGATATTCGTGCTAACAACCCTATAACTTCGGTAACCATTTATAATATACTAGGGCAGAAACTAACCAAAGTATCTGGAGATGGTAACGCCATTGGCATAAATCTTTCTGGTTATGCATCTGGTAGTTACTTCGCCACCGTTATCGCCGGCGACGCTTCAGAAACTATAAAGTTGATCAAACAATAATGTTTGGAGTTTTGTTTAGTATTGTTGAAAGGAGCGTCTAAGGCGCTCCTTTTTATTTAATAACCCAAAATCTCAATGATCTTATCCTTCACTTTTTCAACAGAAGGGATCATGGTTTGTTCCAAGGTACTATTAAGTGGGATCGCAGGCATATTCTCACTTCCAATGATCATCACCGGTCCGTCTAATTCCTGAAAGCACTCCTCCTGGATTCTCCCCTGCAACGCCCTACTAAAACTATTATCGGTAGGTTCTTCGGTAACAACAAGGCATTTGCCACATTTTTTTACACTTTTAAATACGGTATTATAATCCAGGGGATGTAAGGTTCTAAGGTCTACAATTTCGATCTTATCCTGAAGACCTAGTTCTTCGGAAGCATTCATCGCCCAGTGAACTCCCATGCCATAGGTTATTATAGATAGAGTCTCTTCGTTTTCCTGCTTCCAGATTTCTTGTAAGACCCATGCTTTTCCGAAGGGAAGAATGTAGTCTTCAGCAGGTTCTACCGAAGTAGCTCCCTTGGTCCCGGGAACCTTACTCCAATATAGCCCCTTGTGCTCAAAGATCACTACAGGATTCGGGTCGTAATAAGCAGCTTTTAAAAGCCCTTTTAAGTCGGCACCATTGCTAGGATATGCTATCTTCAAACCACGGATATTGGTAACTACGCTTTCAACAGAAGATGAATGATAGGGCCCACCGCTTCCGTAGGCTCCAATTGGAACTCTCAGGATCATGGAAACCGGCCATTTACCATTCGATAAATAGCAACTACGGCTTACCTCGGTGAACAACTGGTTAAGTCCAGGCCAGATATAATCTGCAAACTGAACCTCAACAATAGGCTTTAAACCAACTGCACTCATCCCTACTGTTGAACCTACTATAAATGCTTCCTGAATTGGCGTATTGAAAACCCTGTTATCACCAAATTTTTGGGCAAGTGTGGCTGCTTCCCTAAAAACACCTCCCAGTCTTCCACCAACATCCTGGCCATAGAGCAGGCATTCTTTATGTTTTCTCATCAGTTCTTCTATGGCGAAAAGCGCGCAATCTACCATCACCACTTTGTCGGCGCCTTTCGGACTTCTATCGCCTGTTTCTTCCACGATCGGTGTGGGAGCGAAATCGTGGGTAAAAAGATCCTCAGGCCTTGGATCCTCTGCCTTTAAGGCTTTTTCAAAATCTGCTCGTACTATATCGATACAGTTATTCTCGAATTCCTGAATTTCGTTATCGGTAAAGCCTGTTTCCTTTAATAATGCCTTCATTTTAGGGTACGGATCACGCGACTGAGCCTCTTCCAGATCGTCCCTGTACCATTCCATCCTAACCCCGGAGGTATGATGATTTAGCAATGGCACTCTTGCGTGAACCAAAAATGGCCTACGCTCATTCCTGATCGTATCCAGAACTTTGGAAATGGTGGTATAACTTTCGTTAAAATCGGTTCCATCGATGGATACTGCTTCCAGTCCATGGAATCCGGCGGCGTATTCAAAAGCGTTCTGTGCACGGGTCTCTGCAGCATTTGCCGAAATATCCCATCCATTGTCCTGTACCAGATAAAGAATGGGCAATTGTTTAAGAGCCGCCATCTGGAAGGCTTCCGAAATTTCGCCTTCGGTTACCGAAGCATCTCCCAACGAGCAGACAACCACAGGATTATCTATAGAATTCCCAGCCGGATCAAGGCCTGAAATTCCTTCGGCTTCCTTATACCAGAATCCCATTGCCACACCCGTTGCCGGAATGGCCTGCATGCCTGTAGCCGAGCTTTGATGAGGAATTTTAGGTTTATCGTCTTCTCTAAGACTAGGGTGCGAATAATATGTTCGGCCTCCGGAAAACGGATCGTCTCTTTTGGCTAAAACCTGAAGCATAAGATCGTATGGCCTCATACCGATGGCCAATAACATGGCATCATCCCGATAGTAAGGAAAAGCATAATCCTGAGGTGTTAACTGTAAACCCACCGCCGTCTGGATTACTTCATGTCCACGAGAAGTGGCATGCACATACTTGGAAACTGTTTTAAAGTTTTCCTCATACAAGTATGTAAGTGCTTTGGCGGTGCACAGGTTCTTAAAACCCTTTACAAGTATCTCTTTCTGCAGTTTACTATTATTCACAGTGATTAAATTATCCTTGATCATTTTTAATCGATCTTTACCATCCACCCAAATGGATCTTCTATCTTTCCTGTTTTTATTTTGTTTAACGTATCGTTTACATCCTGTCCAACCGGATGCTCATCGGAAATTCGGATCACCAGGTCCTCACTACCTATGGCTTCAATATAAGCGATCCCCACAGCGGTTCCTGTTCCGAAGGCCTCTTCAAGGGTTCCATTCTTTTCTGCTTCTAATATCTCATCAATGGTGATTGGCCTTTCAGTTACCTCGTAGCCTTTAAATTTTAAAAGTTCGATCACGCTTAAACGGGTAATTCCATTTAAAATCGCACCATCGAGACTAGGAGTAATAAAAGCACCGTTGATCTTAAAGAAGATATTCATAGTGCCCACTTCCTGAATATACATATGCTCAATGGCGTCCAGCCACAGCACCTGATCGTATCCTTTGGCTTTTGCAATTTCTGTAGGCCGGATTGCCGCCGCGTAATTTCCTGCTGCTTTCGCTTCTCCGGTACCTCCTTCCACTGCACGGATAAATTTCTTTTCGGCCCATAATTTTATGGGTTTACTGAAAAGTGGCCCCGAGGGTGAAGCGATGATCATAAATTTAAAACTGGTAGCTGCTCGCATTCCAATAAACGGTTCATCGGCATACATAAACGGCCTTAAATATAATGCACTGCCCTCCATTGGAGGAATCCAGTTACGCTCCATATCGACAAATGCCTTCAATCCTTCCACGAATAACTCTTCGGGAAATTCGGGCATACCCATTCGCCGTGCACTAAAATTTAATCGTTCTGCATTCTTATCGGGTCGAAAAATTAATGGCTTCCCGTCACTATCCAGCGTTGCCTTCATTCCTTCAAAAATGGCTTGCCCATAGTGCAAGGCCATCGCCGCAGGGTGAGTGGGAATATCGGAGAGAGGTTCTATACGCGCCTGCTGCCATTTTCCGTCCTTATAATCACATATAAACATATGATCGGTAAAGGTTCTTCCAAGCGGAATCGAATTAAAATCCAATGCCGCTAGTTTAGAATTAGTTGTTTTTTTAATACTGATTTGTTCCATGGTCTCCATCATTCTATTCTTTAAATTTTTCGTTTTAAGTTAAACTGTTCCATTTCGTCTGCGATCCTTCTTAAGAAAGATCCTGCCAGGTAGCCATCAACTATGCGATGATCGAAAGACAATGACAGGTACATCATCTGTCTAATTTCAATCGTATCACCATTCTTACCCTCCATTACTTCGGCTCGTTTTTTTATGATCCCTGTCGCCAGGATAGCTGCTTCAGGCTGATTGATTATGGGTGTTCCCATCAAACTCCCGAAGGTACCTACATTACTGATAGTAAAGGTACTTCCTCGGGTATCGTCTGCAGATAACTTCCCGTCCCTTGCCTTGGCAACTAACTCATTAGTACTTGCTGCCAGTGCCGGGAGGTCTAATTTATCGGCATTACGAACTACAGGAACGATCAAATTCCCGGAAGGTAAGGCTGTGGCCATACCTATATTAATGTCTTCTTTTACAATAATATTCTTCCCATCCAGAGAAGAATTTATCATTGGGTAAGCTTTAATTGCTTTAGCAATACATTCTATAAATAGCGGTGTAAAAGTTAATTTCTCTTTGTATTTCTTCTGAAATTTCTCTTTAACCTCGTTTCGCCAGTTCACCATATCGGTAAGGTCTGCTTCCACGTAGGCAGTCACATGAGGGGAGGTATGTTTACTAAACACCATGTGGTCTGCGATCATCTGGCGCATACGATCCATTTCGATCACCTTTCCCGTACCCTTATCAAACTGAAGATCGGGCACCTTGAACCCTGGACTCTCCGCAACCGGTTGAGCAAATTGGAATGGCCTGCCTTCAGCCAAATAATTCATAATATCACTTTTCCGAAGCCGGCCATCTTTTCCCGTCCCGGGTATCCTGGCAAGTTCTTCGTAACTAATATGATGTGCTCTTGCGATACTGTCTATCAACGGACTCACAAACACATTCTCATTCACCTTAAAATTGGTTGCCGGTACTGCTTTAGATTTTCTTTTAGGTTGAGATTTTGGAGTGCCGGTAGTTTTTTCGGTTTCCGTCGATTTTTTATCTTCTGAAGTTGTTTTAGGAATTTCCCCATCGGTTTTAATAATGGCGATCACTTCCCCTATCTCCACCACATCATTAGGCTGGTAAAGCAATTCAACTATTTCTCCCGAAACAGTCGAAGGAACTTCCGAATCGACCTTATCCGTTGCGACTTCCAGCAATATCTCATCAAATTCAATAGTATCTCCCACGCTCTTGAACCATTTGATTATGGCAGCCTGTGTAATACTTTCACCCATTTTGGGCATTTTAAATTCAAAATTGCTCATTCGTTCCTTTTAAATTGTTCCAATGTCTTATAAAAGTCCTCTTGAACAGGTCTGTTTTCAGGTATGGATCTAAGTGGTTCCACTTCTCTTAAACTTGCATGGCAATCTGTAGGCAGCTGCTGATACAATCGGGTTCCGGCAGTTTTCCATTCGATCATTTCATCCGAAACTTCTTTAATTACCTTCGCCGGGTTGCCAACGATCAACTGCCTCTTTACAAATTTCGATTCGGCCTTCACAAAACTCATAGCACCTACAATACATTCATCTCCTATTTCGGAATCATCCATAATAACACTATTCATTCCTACCAGACAATTCCTACCCAGGTTAGCGCCGTGAATTACAGCACCATGTCCCACGTGAGCTCCTTCTTTCAACACTATACTCTTACCGGGAAACATATGCACCGTACAGTTCTCCTGAACATTCACCCCGTCTTCTAATACGATCTCACCCCAATCCCCGCGAATGGCCGCACCCGGGCCGATATAACAGTTCCTTCCAATGATAACGTTCCCGGTAACGGCCGCCAGCGGATGCACGAAACTGGATTCGTGTATTACCGGTATATGTCCTTTGAAACTGTATATCATTAGTAATTCCTGGTATTAGAGGGTTATTTAAATCGTTTTAATGTTTCTTTAGTAAATTCTGAAAGCACCAGTCTTCCACTAATCGCTGCCCGTTCGGCCAAAAGCTCATCCCAGTCTTCAGTGCCTTTCCAAAAAACTGCCTTCATTTCCTTCATAGCATCAGGGTTATACATGCACAGCTGTTCGGCAAAATTTTGTACAGCCTCATCCAGCTTTTCGGTGGACTCGAACACCTGGGCATATAATCCTTTTTGCCGGGCCCATTCTGCATCGTAAAAACTGTTGGCATCGATCGCTATTTGAGACATCCCGCTCAATCCTAATTTTCGCTCCACTGCAGGCCCCACCACAAACGGCCCTATCCCAACGTTCAACTCACTCAACTTGATAGAGGCAAATTTTGTGGCCATACAAAAATCGGTTGCCGAAGCCACCCCTACGCCTCCACCAACGGTCTTTCCTTGTATACGACCTATAATGAACTTAGGGCATTTGCGCATGGCGTTTATTACATTGGCGAAACCACTAAAGAAGATTCGTCCCGTTTCGGCATCATTGATATTAATTAGTTCCTTGAAACTGGCACCTGCGCAAAAAGTTCGGTCACCTCCACTTTTTAAAACGATCACTTTCACCTCATCGTTTGCCCCCGCCCTACTTATGGTATCCGCCAATTGTGCCAGCAGATCCCCTGGGAGGCTGTTATGAGCCGGATGAAAGAATTCGATGGTTGAAATTCCGTTTTGTATATCTTCTTTTACGTATGGTGCGGTCATAAAAAATTAGATTTAGATCAGGTCAAATTGTTCGAAATGATGATTCAGGTGCTTACGTTCCATTAAGTACCATTCAAATCTGTTCAATTCTCCAAAGACAACATTCTTTGTTCGCGCATCGGGATTCGCTTTAAAATATTCTAAATATTCCTGTCTTGCTTCCTTGAATTTAGCTTTGGCAGTCGCAAGGTCCGGATGTCTTAATTGGTGCATCGCAGACTTCTCACGTAATGGGAAATCGTATCCCCGAGGCATTTTTTCGTAATTATAAAGGGTGGCATGTACTTTTTCCAGGATCTTATCGGGAGTGCTTATCTCGAAATCCTGGATCTCTCCAGACGCTATCCTGTAGGTATATTCCAGATGTTCTACCATTTGCTGAGGATTTAGATCACCCCATTTCGGTTTCGATTCTTCAGAAAGCTTATTGAGACATTCATCTATTTTTTCGGTGGTCATCTCGACAAAGGTGGTTTGTTTTTTCTGAACCATGGTAAGCACGGTTACAATGGCCACCAGCTCATCATCTGCATCGAAAACCTCCCCGTACCACTTCACGATACCGCTGGGAAGCTCGGTTCCCCGCTGATCGCGATCGATCTTTTGCTTGCAGGTAAGTCGCACATAGATCGTATCATTGTGATAGATAGGCCGTAGGAACCTACAATCCTCTAATCCGTAATTCGCTGCAACAGGACCTTTATTTGGGTAAACAAACAAACCTGCAGCAGCAGCTAGTAGGAAATAACCATGAGCGGTCCTCTTTTCGAAGATACTGCCATCCAGGGAAGTGATATCTGTATGGGCATAAAAATGATCCCAGGTTAAGTTGGCAAAATTAACGATATCACCATCTGTGATCGTTCGTTTGTGTGTTTTCAAAGACATGCCGGGTTCTATATCCTCCCAATGATATTTAAAGGGATGTTGTTCGGCTTCCTTGTAGGCGCCTTTGGGCTGATATATCCCGGTTACCTCCGTAAGCGTGGTGGGTGTTCCCTGTACTGCACATCGCTGTAAGTAATGCTTCACTCCACGCATACCTCCCATTTCTTCACCGCCACCGGCTCTACCGGGTCCGCCGTGAATAAGGGTAGGTAAAGGAGAGCCATGGCCTGTACTTAAGCGTGCGTTCTCTCTGTTCAGTACTAATATTCTACCGTGATGAGATGCCGCGCCAATCACATATTCCTTTGCTATCTTATCGTCGAAAGTTGCAATAGAGGAAACCAGAGATCCTTTCCCCATCTGTGCTAAAGTAATCGCCTCATTAAGATCTTTATAAGGCATTAACGTACTTACGGGGCCAAAGGCTTCTATCACATGGGCAGCCTCATTCTTAAAAGGATCGTTCTCCCTCAGTAAAATTGGTTTCAGGAACGCACCTTTCTTAGCATCGGCGCCAATCGTTTCTACATTTTCCAGGTCCCCGTATACTATCTCGGCCGTAGAGGCTATCTTCCCCACCTGTTCTTTTACAGATCGTCGCTGTGCGTCGCTCACTAGAGCACCCATACGCACTTCCTGTAATCTGGGATCTCCTATTGTTACCTTATCCAGTTGTTTTCCCAACTCGATCTGCACATCTTCCATTAATTTTTCAGGAACGATAATTCTGCGGATCGCGGTACATTTCTGACCCGCTTTTACGGTCATTTCTTTTCTCACCTCCTTGATAAAGAGATCGAATTCCGGAGTGCCGGGGACGGCGTCTTCGCCTAAAACAGACGCATTCAATGAATCGGCCTCCATGGTGAACGGTACAGCTTCCTCTATGATCTGTGGGTGGTTCTTTAGTTTTCGTCCTGTACTTGCCGACCCTGTAAAGGTTACCACATCCTGGGATTGGACAGTATCCAGGATATTTCGTGCGGTGCCGCAAATAAGCTGTAGAGATCCTTCAGGAAGAATTCCGGAAGCAACAATTTCTTTAACTACTGCTTCGGTTAAGTATGCTGTCTGAGGTGCAGGAAGTACAACTGCCGGCATCCCTGCCATCCAGTTTACGGCGCATTTCTCTAACATACCCCACACCGGGAAATTAAATGCATTGATGTGAACTACTACCCCTTGCCTTGGCACCATGATATGATGTGCCATAAAGCGACCACCTCGGGAAAGGTCTATAGGTTCTCCTTCTACATGATAAGACTGATTGGGAAACAATTTCCTCAAAGAGGCATTGGCAAAAAGATTTCCGAAGCCTCCTTCAATATCGATCCAGCTATCTACTTTGGTCGCGCCAGTACGATAGCTTAGTTCGTAGAATTGATCTTTTTTCTTCGTGAGATATAAGGCCAGTTTTTTCAGCATTAACCCTCGCTGTTGAAAAGTCATTTTCCTGAGTGTTTCTCCTTTTTCCCTTCCATACTGAAGAATGGATGGGATATCCAGGCCTTCCACCGTTACGGAAGTGAACTGTTCTCCGGTTACCGAATCGAATACGGGAGAACCGTCACCAGTCCCGTCTACCCATTGTCCTGTAACATAATGTTGTGTTTTATTCATTTTTTCGAATTCTTTGCTCAGTTCTACTTATTCTATCACGCGAATCACCTGTCCGTTTATTTTGCCTTCCACACTTTTAATATATCCATTCACAACTTTATTCATAGGCACCGGGTTATGACCCGGGAAGTAATCTTTATATTTTTCATAGGCATCCTCTACTACACCGGCCGAAACCGCATTCACCCTAACACTATCAAGTTCAAGAACCACAGCTTTAACAAAGCTATGGATGGCCCCATTTACCATAGCGGCACTTGTGGTCATTTCAACCGGGTCGTCTGCCAGGATACCCGTAGTTAATGTTATGGATCCTCCGGGGTTGATAAATTTCTTTCCAACCTTTACCAGGTTTACCTGTCCCATTAATTTACTTTTTATACCTATATAGAAATCTTCTTCATTTAATTTCTCGAAAAGATCCCACTTTGCTTCCCCTGCAATGCAGACCACAGCGTCTAATTTTCCAACCGAATCGAACATGCGACGAACCGATTCCAAATCGGCAATATCGACCGTTACATCACCCGATGTTCTTCCGGCAATGATCACTTCATGCTTCTCCTCCAACCGCGAAGTGACCGTGCGCCCTATAGTTCCGTTCCCACCTATAATTAGTATTCTCACTAGTTACAAATTTGGGTTTTCAATGATCGCTGCATATCCTTGGCCTACACCAACGCACATAGTGATCAAGGCATATCGTTTGTTCTGTTGTTGTAATTCCAACGCGGCAGAATAGGCTATCCGAGCTCCGGTTACGCCCAAGGGATGTCCAATAGCGATGGAACCACCGTTAGGATTGATCCTGGGATCGTCGTCTGCCAGACCCCATTCTCTAATGCATGCAAGGGCTTGAGAGGCAAATGCTTCATTTAATTCGATAACATCTATATCGTCCATGGATAATCCTGCTTTGGAAAGCGCTTTGTTCGAGGCCTCTACGGGTCCAATACCCATGATCCTGGGCTCGACGCCAACAACCGCAGAACTCACGATCCTCGCAAGGGGCTTGAGATCGTATTTTTTTAAGGCTTCTTCGGAAGCGATGATGGTCGCAGCAGCACCGTCGTTCAGGCCCGAACTATTTCCTGCAGTCACACTGCCATCTTTTTTGAACGCTGGTCTCAGTTTCGCCAGAATTTCTTTGGTAGTTGCAGGTTTCACAAATTCATCTTCAGAAAAGATTATGGGATCCTTTTTACGCTGCGGGATCACCACATCTACTATCTCCATGCCCAACCTCCCGTTTTGTTGCGCTTTTGTCGCTTTCATCTGGCTCCAATAGGCAAATGCATCCTGGTCTTCACGAGTGATCTTGTATTTTTCTACCAGGTTCTCGGCAGTATTTCCCATGCCGTCGGTTCCGTATAGCTCGTGCATCTTTGCGTTCACAAAGCGCCAACCAAAACTGGAATCGTACATCTTGGCATCGTTACCATAGGCCGATGACGGTTTCGCGATCACATAAGGTCCGCGTGTCATGTTTTCCACACCTCCCGCAATGAATAGATCACCATCTCCTGCTTTAATCGCTCTGTTGGCGTGAATAATAGCTGAGAGCCCGCTGCTGCACAGTCTGTTGACTGTTTCACCGGGAACGGTGAATGGCAGTCCTGCCAGCAGCAGCGCCATACGAGCAACATTCCTGTTATCTTCCCCCGCTTGATTCGCACATCCCATGATCACATCGTCATAATCTTCCTTAGGAATATTGGGGTTCCTTTTGGTAACTTCCTCAATTACCAGAGCCCCCAGATCGTCCGTTCTTACCTGGCTAAGGGTACCTTTGTAATTCCCTATAGGGGTCCTAATTCCGTCGATTATAAATGTATCTTTCATTCGTTCAATTTTTCTTTGCCCACCGCTATTTGGACGGCTTATCATTATAGGGCTTTATTTCTGTTTTACTCCCAGTCTTTAGCTGTTCTGTAGACCACTCCTTTAAAAAGTGCGACCATTTCATCACCTCTTTTTACTTCAATAACATTAAAGCCTAATTTAGTTTTTGTCACGTCGATCACAGCTTCCGCTATCAAGTAATCTCCGGCTTCCACGGCCTCGATATGATTTATGGAAGTTTCTATGGAAACGGCAAATTTTCCATGGGTGTTGGCAGCAAAACCAAAGGCAGTATCGGCAAGCGCGTATGTAATTCCGCCATGTGCCTTACCCATACTATTTAGCATCTCCTCCCGCACGGTCATGGCCACTCTGCATCTTCCTATCTCACACTCCAGGATCTCTATACCCAACCAGCTACTGAACGGGTCCAGAGATAGCATCTTATAGGGTATGGATGTTCCTTCCATCATTTTAAAAAAATGTATTTTGTTCTTTATTCATTCGGCGTAAAAGCGGACTACATCTGTATCGGTCTTCTCTGTATTCTTCGTATAAAGCATCCAGCTTCATTACGCACCAGTCTATTCCTTTCTCGTCGGCCCAGGCCAATAAACCTTTAGGGTAATTCACGCCCTTGGTCATAGCATTATCTATATCCTCGGCCGATGCAATGTTCCAGAACAATGCGTCCGCGGCTTCATTGATAAGCATTACAAGTACCCGATCGAAAATTTTCTGGGCAAGACCAACATCCTCATTTGGCTTGGGATTTACTGCACCTTCTTTATAATTATAATATCCCTTACCAGTTTTTCGTCCCAGAAAACCGGCTTCACTCAATCGTTTCTGTGTAAAGGACGGTTTGTACCTCGGATCGTAATAAAAGGCTTCGAAGACAGTCTCTGTAACAGTATAATTGATATCATTTCCTATAAAATCCATTAATTCAAAAGGACCCATTCTAAACCCTCCCAGTGATCGCATAGCCCAATCAATGGTCGCAAAATCTGCGATTCCTTCTTCAAAGATGCGGAGGGATTCACCATAAAATGGTCTGGCTACTCGGTTTACGATAAATCCTGGGGTGTCCTTGGTTACCGCTATAGTCTTACCCCAGTTGCTAATATTTTTAATGGTGTTTTTTAAAGTTTTTTCTGAAGTCTGTACCGCAGGAATCACCTCTACCAACTTCATGAGCGGCGCGGGATTAAAAAAATGAATCCCGATACATCGCTTTGGATTATCGAGGGAAGATGCAATAGACGCAATGGAAAGCGAAGATGTATTAGTAGCAATGATGGCATCTTTGGCGACTATCTTTTGTAGTTTCTGAAATAACTCTTTCTTGATCTGCAAATCTTCGATGATCGCTTCGATGATCAGTTCCGAATTCGACAAACTTTCAAGACTGCTTACATACTTTATATTATCGCGGATCCTCGACTTTTCACTCTCATCTATCCGGCCTTTTTCCATCAACCTGTTTAGTATTTTCTCCAGGGAATCCTCAGCTTTTCTCAGGGCATCCGGATTAGCGTCATAGATACACACCATACACCCAGCCGTTGCTGCAACCTGTGCGATGCCACTACCCATAGTACCAGAGCCTATTATACCTACCGTTTCGATCATTTAATTTCCTTTAAATTTTGGCTTGCGTTTTTCCACAAAGGCTGCCACCCCCTCGGCATAGTCATCAGTTTGTGCCGACGCAATTTGCAATTTAGATTCCATCGATAATTGTTCTTCTAAAGTGTGTTCCATAGAAGCATTGAGTAATTGCTTGGTATAGCCCAGAGCTTTTGTAGGCATCATTGCAAGCTTTGATGAAATTTCCTTAATGGTTTCAGAAAAACTATCCTGCGACACTACCTTGTAAACCATCCCCAATCGTTCTGCTTCTTCGGCACTTACTTTATCTCCTAACATCATTAGGGCAGATGCTTTCTGAAATCCAATCAGCCGGGGTAAAAAGAAAGTTCCGGCGCTATCCGGAACCAAACCAATTTTGCTAAACGCCTGAATAAAAGCAGCGCCTTCAACCGCAATAACGATATCACAGGCTAGTGCGATATTAGCACCGGCTCCTGCTGCCACCCCATTCACGGCTGCAATGATGGGTTTATTTATCGCACGAATTCTCTTGATAATGGGATTGTAATGTTCTTCAAGTATCTTCCTGAATCCTGGGTTCAATTCTGGAGAAGTCACTTCTTTTAAGTCTTGTCCGGCACAAAATGCCTTTCCATTCCCAGTGATCACAATGGCGCGGATGTTTTGATCGGCTTCACATTGGTCGAGTTCAGATTGAAATAAGAGTGCCATTTCACGGTTAAAACTGTTAAAAACCTCAGGTCTGTTAAGTCTTAACCAGGCTACTCCATTTTCTATTTCCTTCTGAATATACGTACTCATATTTTTACTTTAAACATTTAAAATAATCGAACGGTTCCATACAATCTTCACATTGAAAAAGAGCTTTACAGGCGGTGGAACCAAACTGACTTACAAGTCGTGTATGTGTACTTCCACAGTTGGTGCATTTCACCAGGGGTTTATTTCCCAGCAAAGCCTCCTTGTCTGCAGTCTCTTCTAAAGGTGCCGCAATCCCATAGGCTTCCATTTTACGTTTTCCCTCTTCGCTGATCCAGTCTGTAGACCAGGCCGGGGCCAATACCAATGATATTTCTGCCTCCATCCCTCTCTTTAAAAAAGCGGCTTTGAGATCATCGCCTATCACGTCCATGGCCGGGCATCCGGAGTAGGTAGGCGTGAGTTTAATCATTACCTTCCCGTTTCTTATTACCGCTTCTCTAATAACACCCAGATCCAGCACCGTTAGCACCGGGATCTCCGGGTCTGCCACCTCCTCCAGGATTGGTATGAGTTCTGCGTCGATATTGGGATGCAGGTCGATCATCATATTACCAGGTCATATTAGGATAGGTACGCTGCATATATTGCAATTCGGTTAAAATGTACCCCATATGTTCCGTATGAATCCCTTGTTTTCCACCTCTTTTGGAGTATGGGTTGTCGGGAACTGTTAGGGTTGCCTCGTCAAGAACTTCGGAAATTTGTTTGTAGTAGTCATCTTTCAAAGCTGTCATATCCACACCAATCCCTTGATCTGCCATCCTTTTATCCGAATCTGTCATATCGAAAAGTTCATCGGTATAGGGCCAGAAATGATCGATAGCTTCCTGTATCTTTTGTTTACTTTCATCTGTTCCATCACCCAGGCGTTTTAGCCAATCGCCGGAAAAACGTTTGTGATAGCTCACTTCCTTCACTCCTTTTCTCGCAATTGCCACCAGTATTTCGTCCTCACTATGTTGTAAGGCATTCATTAACTGAAGGTGGTAAACATCGAACAAGAATTGCCTGGCGATTACATGACCAAAATGAGTATTTGGCTGCTCTACCAGAAGTACATTTTTATAATCCCTTTCGTTGCGAAGCATAGCAATATCATCCTCGGTTCTTCCATCACCAGCTATTTTAGCCGCATATTGATAATAACTTCGTGTTTGTCCGAACAGATCCAGGGCAATATTGGTAAGTGCTATATCGGTTTCCAGATTAGGTCCGTGACCACATAGCTCACCTAATCGTTGTCCAAGAATAAGTGAATTATCTGCTATTCCAAGTATATAATTGTATAGGTCCTGATCTTTCATTTACATATGTTTTACTTCGTCCGGGAGATCATAAAATGTAGGATGTCTGTAAATTTTGTCCTGAGCCGGTTCGAAGAACTCTCCATTGTCGGCCGGATTTGAGGCAGTGATATACTTACTCTCTACTACCCAAATACTTACACCTTCGTTCCTTCTGGTATATACATCTCTTGCGTTTTCCAGGGCCATTTCGGCGTCTGCTGCATGCAGGCTTCCAAAATGACGATGTTCAAGACCGTTCTTCGATCTTACGAATACCTCCCATAATGGCCAATCTTTTTTCATATCTGTCTCTTTAACTTGCTTTTGCTACTTTTTTCTTCGCCTGCTTCTCTGCATAGGCCATGGCGGCTTCCCGCACCCAGCTTCCTCTTTCCCAGGCGCCAACTCTGGCCTCCATCCGTTCTTTATTACAGGGTCCATGACCCTTTACTACCTGCCAGAATTCGTCCCAGTCGATCTCGCCAAAATCGTAATGCCCTGTTTCGGCATTGAATTTTAGATCGGGGTCCGGAACCGTGATCCCTAAAATATCCGCCTGCGGAACAGTTTGGTCTACAAACTGCTGCCGTAACTCATCGTTGGTCTTTCGTTTTAACTTCCATTTCATCGATTGTTCGGTATGCGGCGAATCGGCATCTCTCGGTCCAAACATCATCAGGCTTGGCCACCACCATCTGTTTAAAGCATCCTGGGCCATAGCTTTTTGTTCGGGTGTTCCATTGCACAAAGTGAGCATGATCTCATACCCTTGTCGTTGGTGAAAACTTTCCTCTTTGCAAATTCGTACCATCGCTCTTGCGTAGGGACCGAATGAAGTTGTACATAAGGCTACCTGGTTAATAATAGCAGCCCCGTCCACCAGCCACCCTATCGCGCCAATGTCTGCCCATGTAATAGAAGGATAATTGAAGATAGATGAATATTTAGCCTTACCACTGTGCAGTTGGTCAAACAATTCTTCACGGGAGATCCCAAGGGTTTCGGTAGCAGAATACAAATATAAACCATGTCCTGCTTCATCCTGAACCTTCGCCAAAAGCGCTGCTTTACGTCTTAACGATGGTGCCCGTGTGATCCAGTTTCCTTCCGGCAACATGCCTACTATTTCCGAGTGTGCGTGCTGTGAGATCTGCCTTATATGGGTTTGCCTGTACTTTTCCGGCATCCAGTCTTTAGGCTCAATTTTTTCATCGCGAGCTATACGCGCTTCAAAAATAGCTTCCAGGTTCTTTACTTCTTTTTCACTCATGTCGTTTATTTTTAGACGTCAAAATCTACTTTTACTTTATCTGTGATTGGTACCGACTGGCAACTCAATACATAATCCTGGGCCAATTCGTCTTCTTCAAGGGCGTAATTCACCTTCATCTCCACCTCACCATCTATCACCTTACATTTACATGTGCTGCATACACCACCTTTACAGGCAAATGGAAGATCGGCTCCGGCTCCAAGGGCAGCATCCAGGATGTTGTCGTAATCTTTGGTCATCGTAAAATGGAACTCTTTTCCACCATCGATAATTGTAAGTTCCACTCCTTCCACATTTTGCTGGGCGAGACGCTCGGCTCTCATCTTATCTTCTTCAGAAAGACCCGTAACAAATAACTCGAAATGGATCATTTCTTTTGGTAAACCTGCGTTCACCAGGTAATCACTTACATAATGTACCATATCCTCCGGGCCACAAAGAAATACCTCACTGGTATCCGGAATGTCTATAAAGGTGGAGCAAAGGACCTTCATTCTATCATCATCAAATCTACCATTGAAAAGATCTATGTCCCTTCTCTCTTTTGTAAGGAAATAATAAATTTCCAGGCGGCCGAAATAGGTATTCCGAAGCTGTTCCAATTCTTCCTTAAAGATAATGGATTTGGCTGTCTTATTCACATAAAACAACTTACAGGTTGCATGCGGCTCGGCAGCGAGATGCGTCTTTATCATCGATATGATAGGAGTGATCCCACTACCTGCCGAAAAGAACAGGTAATTCTTCGGTTTTTCAGGATTGAGATCCACTCCAAACGTCCCGCTAGGAGGCATCACCTGGATAGTATCACCGGTTTTTAATGCTGAATTTACAAAGGTGGAGAATTTCCCGCCAGGTATCTGCTTCACCGCGACACACCACTTATCTTCCAGCGGACTCGAACACAAACTATACGATCGTCGTATATCTTCTCCGTCTATATCGGCTTTCAAGGTTAAATGCTGTCCCTGGTGATATGAAAAGGCTTCCTTTATATCTTCAGGCACCTCAAAACTAATAACAGAGCAATCGTCTGTCTCCTTGTAAATATTCTTTATCCTTAATGTATGAAATATGGCCACATCTCTTATTTTTCGGCTAACAAAACTAACGTTTGTTAGTTACATATGCAAGTTAATAATTTGCTAAACAATTCCTTCCAGCAATACTGCCACCATGTCTTTTTTCAGCACATTCACATCCAGTTTGCCTCTTTTCTGATACCACAGGTAGAGGGTGCGTAGCGTAGACAGTATTGAGAATAATATAACTTCCGGATGTCGGGGTTTAAGATCTCCTTCTTCAATGCCTTGTTTTATGATCTTTCTGAAATTATCCTCGTAATCCTCGCGCATCCGAACAAAATTGGACAAATCCTCGTTTTCAAGATGCATCCAGTCGTTGTTTAGTGCTGCAAGTGCTTCCGAATGATTTACCGTAATGTCTATATGCATCTCGATCACTTCTTTGATCTTATCAAGAGGTGTTCCTCCGGAGTCTATCACCGCCTGCATCCCCGAGGTAAATTTTCGCGCGAGATATAAGATGAGTGTTGATAGAATTTCCTGCTTGCCGGAAATATGATTGTAAAGGCTCGCAGCTTTTATTCCCATTTCCTGGGCGATGTCGCGCATGGAAACAGCATTATACCCTTTTTCCTTAAAAAGTGAAGATGCGACGGCTACGATTTCTTCCTTACGGGTTGCTGTGTTCATTTACCTTGCAAGATAACGAAATCGCGTTTAAAAGTCTAAGGCTTTTGGAAAGCTCCCACGGCTGTAGTACTTTTGAAAGCTTATGGAAGAACGCTACGAAAGTAACGAGTTGATAGAGCGCTTACCACCGCACCTGAAGCAATTTATCAAACCGCAAAATTACGAGGATTATACGGCTGTCGATCAGGCCGTGTGGCGCTATGTAATGCGAAAAAATGTGGATTATCTCAGCCAGGTAGCACATGAGAGCTATCTGGACGGATTAAGAAAGACCGGGATCTCTATAGACAGCATACCTTCCATGTACGGGATGAACCGTATCCTTAAGGAAATTGGCTGGGCGGCTGTGGCTGTTGATGGTTTTATCCCCCCAAACGCATTTATGGAATTCCAGGCTTATAAGATCCTGGTAATTGCCAGTGACATACGCCAGCTTGAAAACATCGAATATACTCCTGCCCCGGACATCATTCATGAAGGTGCCGGACATGCCCCAATTATTGCAAGCCCGGATTATGCCGAGTATCTTAGGCGTTTCGGAGAGATAGGTGCCAAGGCGATCACCAGCGCACATGATAACGAAATGTACGAAGCAGTACGAGAACTCTCTATTCTCAAAGAAGCTCATAATTCTTCTGTGGAAGACCTGGAGGACAAGATCAGGGCAGCTGAACAAAAAGTGGATGCGCTTCAGCAGAAAAAAGTAGAACCATCCGAAATGTCACTCATCCGTAATCTACACTGGTGGACGGTAGAATACGGTCTTGTTGGCACTGTTGATAACCCAAAGATCTACGGAGCCGGACTGTTGTCGTCCATAGGTGAAAGCGCATGGTGCATGAAACCGGAAGTGAAGAAACTGCCGTACTCTATAGACGCGGCCTACCAGGAATTCGACATTACAAAACCGCAACCCCAACTATACGTCACACCGGATTTTGCTTACCTGCAGGAAGTACTTGAGGAGTTTGCAAATACCATGGCTGTGCGAAAAGGTGGCTGGCGGGGCTTAAAAAAACTTATTGGCAGCAAACAACTGGGCACCATAGAATTAAGTACTGGCTTGCAAGTAAGTGGAGTGTTTACCCGGATGATCCAAAATGAGGATAATGAAGTTGTCTATTTTGAAACAGAGGGTGAAACGGCTCTTGCATACCGGGAGAAGGAGGTGATCGGACATGGTATTAGCCGTCACAAGAATGGATTCCGTTCACCCCTCGGGAAATTGAAAGGAATTAACTTATCGATCGAGAATATGGGCCCCAGAGACCTTCAGGCGTATAATTTCTACGATGGAAAACCCATTTCTTTCGAATTTGAAAGCGGAATTACCGTAGATGGCCTCAATGTTACAGGTATGCGCAACCTCAGCGGTAAATTAATGCTTATCCAATTTACCGATTGTACGGTACGATACAGGGATGAGATCCTATTTTCTCCCGAAATGGGCGATTTCGATATGGCGGTAGGAAAGGAGATCGTTTCGGCTTTCGCGGGGGCGGCCGACTATCGTTCCTACGATGTATTATCCCATACACTAAGTGGCACTGAAACGGTTCGTGTGTCCCTTTCAGAAGCAGAGAAAATACGCAACCAGCTTTATCAAAAGGTTCGGGATCTGAGAGAGAGCAATGCGATAGACTTACCAGCCCTTACATCAGTATTTAATATTTTATCGCAGGAATTCTCGGAAGACTGGCTGTTAAGTCTGGAAATTCTGGAACTCACACGAGGCAAAGACGATTCGTTTTCAGAAAAAATAATAGAACACCTAACCTCTGTAAAAAAGCATAGGCCTGAAGTAGCTCATCTTGTAGACAATGGCATTTCTTTACTGAATAAATAATTATGGGACTTTTAGATTTTCTCTTCGGAAATAAAACAAAGAAAATTCAGGAATTCATTGAAAAGGATGCGGTCATCCTGGATGTTCGCACCAAAGCCGAATACGCCGGAGGAGCCATCCCGGGATCGAAGAATATTCCCTTGCAACAGCTATCGGTACAACTTTCAGAAATAAAAAAATGGAAAAAACCTGTTATCACCTGTTGCGCCAGTGGGATGCGATCGGGAAGCGCCGCCACTATCCTTCGAAACAATGATATAGAAGCTGTTAACGGTGGCGGATGGGCCAGCCTTCAGAAAAAACTCTAAGAATCCTTCTCCTTCTCTTTCTCTTTCTTCTTTCGGGCGCGTTTTGGTTCTAGTACAAATACATAATAAAACAAAGCCACACAAAAGATACCCATTGCTAAATACCCCAATAATCGACCTTGTGCTTCGGCCTGGGATTGTACGGTAAGTTAGGCGAGAGAATTCATATTAATATTTAGGTTTTTTTATGAACGGCCTACAAGTCATACTTCACTACTAGCATCAATATTCTCGGCAAAACGTAATATTGAGAAGTGGTGTTGAACTGCTCATTAAAGCTGTCGTTGTTCGTGAATTCGGTGTCTAAAATATTGGTCGCCTGAATTGAGAATTCCCACGGACTTTCCCCCTCCTGATAATACAAATTGGCATTGAAGAACGAATAGGTGTTGTCTACCGTGTTCTCTTCGTTAGAATAGTTATAATAGTCCCACTCTGCATTGAATGAAAAGTGTTTCAGGAAACGGAGATCCATATTTGCGTAGGGCCTTTGGGTATAAAAGGTCTGTTCCAGGCCACCGTTATCATAACGGTTTACAGTGAGCCTGTATCCCACTTCGAAATTAGGCCACTCTCTGAAATTAGAGCGAATACTACCTCTATATCCCTGCGTAAGGCTTTCGCTTTCTGTAATGATATCGTTAATAAGGTTGTTCGACTTGCTTAGGGTTACATTAGCGTTTAAGTTGAACTGGATCTTTTTTATGGTTTTACTGAATCGTGCAGCAGCCGAGAATGTCTCGTCCGGGAAATTACTATCAATATTAAAAAGGCTTCCCACTCGGTTAATCCCAATAACCTCCGAATTGTTCTTGAAACCTTCAATTCGGCGTGTATAATTGAGAGATCCACTAATGTTGGTATAATTGAACAAATTGAAACTAAAATAGTTGAGGCTATACTGATGTGATAGGGCATTCTCAAGGTTTCTGTTACCCCTAAACATACTGTTGTAATTATTAAACACAAATGCCTCGGCATAGTTATTTATATCAGTATACTCTGCAGAGATCGAGTAGTTAAACCTAAGGCTTTCACTTTTTTTAATATTCCAGATCGCGTTAAAATCGGGAAGCACCATCCAGTCATTCTGGGTAACCGTTGTTCCCAGTTGTTCGTTCTTCAGGTTATAATTATGAAGGGTTAATCCCGGAGTGAAGATAAACTCGCCTGTTTTCACTTTGTAATGCAAACCAAGGAACGCATCGGTAAATCCGTAGGTAACATCGTTAACCAGGGGTAGATTTTCTCCGTCTATTTCGGGTGTCTCTGTGAAATTTAGCATACCACCGCCATTGAGAAGCTGAAATATATTCGAATCGAATTGCTGGTTACTGTAAGTGGCACCCAGGGTGAAATTTAAATTACTGGTGTTATTCAACACATAGTAATAATCGATCTTCGCATCCAGTTTGTTGGTTTTTATATTTTTTTGCTGATTTATATTGTAGCGGTTCTGGGTAGAATCCACAGGAATAATTCCACTAAAAGGGAGCAGATCTGTTATGGCATTGTAAAAAGGGTCCTCATCCTGCCACAGGTGCTGTAACTGCCCCGCAAAAATGTTGTTGTCGTCCAGCGTATAATACGCATTCACATTTTGGTTGATAGAATAGGGTTTATTCTCTTTGGCCTCCTCAATATTATTGGTAGAATCGACAAACTGTGAGAGGGTGTTATCGTCTTCGGTTTGTTTGGATATTTTGAATATCGCATCATAATCCAGCTGGAAATCGGTATTAGGCTTATAAACACTACTTAATTTCATCATGGCCAATTGGCTCCTCTGATCGTTCACACTAGCCGTGGTTTCGGTAACGCCCGAGGCTATATACTGCCTTATGGAATTATTTACAATATTGGTCCGATTATCAGATAGTATAGCAAAACCACTAAGATCAAGCTTGCTGTTCGCCCTCCAGCTAAAATTTCCTGCCAGGAACTTGGTCTCTATTTCATTGGCCCTGTTATTTTGTGCAACGGCAAATCCCAGATCACTTTGGCTGATATTAAAATTGGTCCCGCCTCCGCGATTAAAATTTCTAAAGCCCCCGGTAAAGTTGAAATAATCCCTCCAGGAAAAGGGCACTTCACCTATGTCGTTGAAATCGGTTATCAGGTTGATGCTGTACTCCGGGCTGTAATAGAATAACTTCGGGTGTACGAGGTATTTTGCATTATCATCGCTGTCTATACCCGCTCCGGCAGTGACTTCTCCAAACCAGAAATTCTTTTTTCCTTCCTTTAGTTTAATATTAATGGCCACATTATCTTGATCGTTCCCCAGGCCTCTCATCTGGTCCACTTCATTGTAATTACGCAGTACCTCTACTTTATCTACCGCGTCTGCCGGGATGTTTTTAGTTGCCAATTTAGAATCCCCATCGAAAAAATCCTTTCCTTCCACCATTACTTTGGTAACGGCCTTTCCTTCCACTTCTATCTCTCCATCATCATTAACCTCAACTCCCGGAAGTTTTTTCATCACATCTCCCAATTTTCGTTCATCACCACTGGTAAACGAATCGGCATTGTAAACAATTGTATCCCCTTTTACGGTTACGGGCATTTCGTAAACGATCTCTACCCCGTCTAATTCTGTGGAGATTGATTTCAGCACGAAATCTATCTTCATATTTTCGGCATCCTCGGGAACGGTAAGAGATTTGGTTACGGTTTCAAAGCCCAGGAAACTGGCTCGAAGGGTATAGGTTTCCCCTTTTGGTAGATCGAGTTGATATAAGCCGTCTTCGTTTGTGATTCCGTAAGACTCGATATCTCCGCTTGCCTCAATCGTGGCGATCACATTTGCAAATTCAAGGGGCTCACTCAAGGTGTCCTGGATGACTCCACGAACTTTTATACTTTGAGCACTAAGAGAAGTGGCGAACAGTATTACTGCCGCAATAAGTAGTTTTTTCATCTATATTGGTTGTAGTTTTTATCCCCCGAAACGTCTTCCTCCACCGCCGCGTCCACCGCGACCTCTGAAATTCTCCCGCATTTCATCCATTTTTTCTTTTACGATCTTGTTATATTCTTCACGTGTTACTTCCTTTCCTTTGGTAGGAGCCACTATTTTATCGGCTTCGTTAGGATTAAGTATGATCTTAGAGCACAGCAAAGTTGTGCGATGCGCATTCAATTCTAGTATTAATCCTGGTAATCCTGCGTATTCTCCGGGTCCATTCCCAACCGGGATCTGAGGGGTAAACCAGGCAGTCACCTCAATAGTTTTTGGGATCTCGATCTCATCGAACGGATCTGCGGGTTCTGTCTTGGTAGTATCGGCAACCTTTTCTCCTTCAATTTCTTCTTCATTGGTGTTGTCGCGGTTCCTGTCACGGTTTCTACGGCGAGCCATACTGAAATCGTTCTCGTCTATGGGTTTTACCGCCGTTGCTTTGATTGCCAGATATTGCCCAATTTGCTTAGATTCCTTGGTAATTTGCCAATCCAGATTAGTAAGTGTATCATTAATGAGAAACTCCTTCCCAAAGAATTCACGTTCTTCCAGGATCTGATTGTTTTTTAAATTCTTATACTGTTTCCCAGCCGAAAAACTCCCCATCATCATAGCAAATCCACCTCTCCCGCCACCGGTTTCCAATTTTTCCTCTTCCTTATAAATGGATTCGTTGCCATTAAATGTAAGGATGAAGGTTTTTTCCAGGTAGTTTTTCATACGTTCGGCGATCTGCCTTTTCATATCTTCACTCATCTCTCGGTTTCCGAAGTTATCCATATCGACCGTGGTCTTGGATTCGTAGTAGGCAACACCACTAATATTTTGTGAAAAACCAGTAAAGGATATCAATATAATTGCCAGAAAGGATAGTAATTTCATTATGTTGTAATTT